>Ga0233439_10003697_pt1 | contig 15564 bp, 12 predicted proteins | sample SI_123_September_6_FD_182713 | JGI IMG/M metagenome (GOLD analysis project Ga0233439, IMG submission 182713) | Seawater microbial communities from Saanich Inlet, British Columbia, Canada - SI_123_September2016_100_MG | ecosystem: Environmental > Aquatic > Marine > Inlet | place: Canada: British... | reverse complement strand
GGATCGAACTATCTTGCAGGAGCCAATAAAGAAGGCTTCCACCTTCGGAATGTAAACCTTGAACGAGATTTCAAAGCTGACATTCTTGGCGATATCGCAGAAGCTAAGAAGGGCTACCTTTCGCCCGATGGCAAAGGCAAGCTCGTTTCCAAGCGTGGAATTGAAATTGGCCACGTGTTCAAGCTCGGAAATGTCTACTCGTCAAAAATGGGCGCCGACTACACCGATGAAGATGGTGAACATAACGAAATTTTGATGGGCTGCTACGGAATTGGCGTCGGCAGGATGTTAGCTGCAGCAGTGGAATCGCATCACGATGATTTCGGGATGATTCTTCCGCAGGCAATTGCTCCGTATGACGTGTATCTGGCAGGTTTGGGGCTGGATGACGCCGATATTTCGGGCAAGGCTGAACAGCTCTACTCAGCATTACAAGACGCTGGATACGATGTGCTGTTTGACGACCGTGACGCACCTCCCGGCGTGAAGTTCAAAGACGCCGATTTATTGGGAATCCCAGCTCGAGTCGTGATCAGTTCACGCAGCCTTCAAAGTGGTGGAGCCGAAGTTAAAGCACGCATCAGCAAAGACGCTGAAATCGTTGCTGAAGACAACGTTGTTGAAGCCGTGAAGAAACTGCTCGGATAGAAGTAGCGCCTCTTGATCAGGCCGTTTTTTAGCGACCATGTCATTCTGAACTTGATTCAGAATCGCTTTCAACTGGCTAAATCTAACGCCGTTGGTCAACAACACCTGCGTCGGACACTCGATCTACAGCACGAAATTCTGAATCAAGTTCAGAATGACAATGTTGGTTGTTAAATCCGCTTACTGATTATTGAATTGGGTGGTCTGCGAATGAATGGCGTATCTCCGTAATCTCAAATCATCTGAATGGTCAGTAATGGCTATTCACAAAAATCCGTACTGAACCGAACAGGTAATAGATCAGTAAACGTGGTAAAGTTAACTAGGTAGGGCTCAGATATTTCAAGAGCTTGACGTTGAGAAGTGGGCGCCGCCCGCTTTTTTTGTGTCTGGCAATAGTGTGAACCGGAGAAATCGTTGAAGAGTGATCTGCTAATAGCGGTTACCCAACTTGCTGCAGAACGTAATCTGCCGCAGCCAATCGTAGTGAAAGCTATCGAGGCTGCGCTGGCGGCTGCGTATAAGCGCGATCCCGCTGCTCAAGGGCAGGATGTGATCGTAGATATGGACCCGGACGACGGTGATGTTGTCGTCCGAACGGTTCGACACGTTGTCGAAGAAGTCGAAGATCCACTCATGGAACTTACGGCCGACGACGCACAAGAGCTCCAAGAAGGCGCCATTGTTGGCGACATCATCGAAACCGGTCAGCTCGAGTACAACCCCGGCCGAATCGCTGCTCAAACTGCTAAACAGGTCGTTATGCAACGACTTCGTGAAGCTGAGCGCGACATCGTATTTGAAGAATTCATCGACAAAGAGGGTGAAGTACTCACCGCAACTATTCAGCGAGTTGAATCACGTTGGGTAACTGTCGACCTCGGTAAAGCCGAAGCAGTAATGCCACCGGCTGAACAGTCGCCGTTCGAGCGATACCGCCCGGGTCAGCAACTAAAGTTCTTTGTAGTTCAGGTTGGGCGAACAATTCGCGGACCTGAAATTGTTGTTTCCCGAACACACCCCGATCTCCTACGTCGACTATTTGAAGTCGAAGTGCCTGAGATCTTCAGCGGCGTGATCGAAATCAAGGCAATCGCACGAGAGCCTGGCGCACGATCAAAGGTCGCTGTTTCATCGAACCAAGAAGGTGTCGACGCTGTCGGCGCTTGTGTTGGTCTGCGTGGAATTCGTATCCAGAACGTGGTCAACGAACTACTTGGCGAGAAGATCGACGTTATTGAGTGGGACGAAGACCCAGTCAAGTTCATTTCAAACTCTCTCAGCCCAGCTGTTGCAGATCGAGTCGACCTCAACGAGGAAGACGAATCGGCAACCGTGCTGGTTCCAGATCGCCAGCTTTCACTTGCAATTGGTCGTGAAGGCCAAAATGCACGTCTCGCTGCGAAGCTGACTAACTGGCGAATCGATATTCAGGGCACTAGCGCTGTTGTCGAAGAAGAGCCTGAGACTCCTGAAGTAGTTGAAACTGCCGACGCTGTCGCAGCACCTGCTGAAGGTGAAGCCGCAGCCGAAGTTGCTACTGAAGCTCCTGCAGCAGCAGCAGAAACAGCAGCTCCGGCCGCTGAAGTTGCTGCTCCAGAAACTGCGACTGCTCCGGCTGCTGAAACTGCAGAAACGCCAGCAGCTCCGGCCGCTGAAGTGGCAACTGAAACAGCACCTGCTGAGCCTGAAGTTGACGACGAAGCAGCCAAAGCTGCTGCCGATGCTGAATTGCTTGCGCTGGAAGAAGAACTTGCAGCGCTTGAGCGTGAAGAACAAGAACGCAAAGCTGCCGCAGAAGCCGAGACGCTCGACGTTTCGTCTGACGACCTATGGCAGGTTGATGGCGGATCAAGTTCCGATTCAGCTAAGAAAGACACTGGCGGTATCCGGTTCGCTGAAGATATCGCAGGATTCCGTGAAACTGATGCTGGTCGACGTGGCGGTCGACGAGGCGGAAGTAGCGCACGGAACCGACGTCGCCGTTAGTTATTAGTAGCGCAGGGAGCGGTGAGATGAGTCACAAAGATGGGCGCATCCCAATCCGCACCTGCGTTGTTTGCCGAGAAAAGCGGCAACAAAATGAACTTCTCAGGATTGTTCGAACACCTGAGAGGCAAATCAAGTTCGATAAGACCGGACGAATGAACGGTCGAGGAGCGTATGTGTGTGACGATACCGTCCACTTGGATATGAGTGATCCAAGCGCCGGTATTGATGCGTTGGGTAGAGGTAAGCTTAGAAGCGCACTAAGAGCAAATTTAGACGATACGACAGTGAAATTACTCGACGAGGCAATTGCCTCACACTTGGCCGAGCAATAGATCTAACAAGGGAACTAACTGGTACATGGCACAACGTCGCGGACAACGAGGTGGCCCAAGAGGCCGAGGAAATAGGCGCAATCGTTCAGACGGTCCTGGTGGACCCGGAGGACAGCGCGTCGTTGTCGAAGACAAGACTCCTCGCTCACCAGTAGCACTTCCTGCTCAGGCAACCGTCGGTGAACTTGCCGAAATTCTTGAAATGACCAACGTCGACACCATCAAGGCGCTAATGCGTTTGGGTGTCATGGCAACCGTCAACGAGACAGTTGAATTTGAAATTGCTGCCAAGGTCGCTGCATCATTCGAAATTGGTGTACTCAAGCCAAAAGACCGTGAAGAAAGTTCCGCAGCCGTAAAGGTTGGAACAGACGAAGAACTGACTGACGAAAACTCAGTCACACGTCCTCCAGTGATCACCGTTCTGGGTCACGTTGACCACGGCAAGACAACACTTCTTGACGCTATTCGAGGCGCAAAGGTTGTTGATACTGAGGCTGGTGGAATTACACAGAGCATCGGTGCTTACCAAGTCGACAGGAACGGTCAGCAGCTGACGTTCATCGACACTCCGGGTCACGCAGCATTTACTCAAATGCGGGCCAGTGGAGCGCAAGCAACCGACATCGCCGTGCTTGTTATCGCAGCCGATGACGGTGTGATGCCCCAAACCCTTGAGGCTATCGATCACGCAAAAGCAGCCAATGTTCCGATCATCGTAGCGATCAACAAGATGGACTCTCCGGGTGCTGATCTCGACCGAGCTAACGCACAGTTGGCAGAGCACGAGATCATTGTTGAGTCGTACGGTGGTGACACCGTAGCCGTTCCAGTTTCAGCCTTGAAGGGCGATGGAATCGACGATCTTCTGGAATCGCTTTTGCTTGTAGCCGAAATTCAGGAGCTAAAAGCTAACCCTGAACGGCCGGGAATTGGCGTAGTTATTGAATCTCACATGGACCGAACACGAGGTGCAGTTGCCTCGGTTCTGGTTCGATCGGGAACTGTTCGAACGGGCGATAACGTAGTAGCCGGCATGTTCCGTGGTCGCATCAAATCGATGATGGACGGATTCGGTAACGTCGTAAAGGAAGCCGGGCCTTCCACTCCTATCGAAGTACTTGGCCTAAACGGCATTCCTGCCGCTGGTGACCAGTTCGATGTTGTGAAGAACGACCGAGCAGGTCGTGATCTTGTAAATACCCGTGAACGTCTCGCCTCCAAGCGGAAAGACCAACGGGCTGCAACAACCATGGCGGAAGTCATGCGACGTGTTCAGCAGTCGGGTGCCAAAGAACTTCTGGTCGTTATCAAGACTGGAAGCCACGGTTCAATCGACGCGGTTCAGCGAGCAGTTGAGCAGGTATCTAGCGACGAAGTTCAAGTTCGAGTGCTCAGTGCAGCATCGGGCGCAATCAACGAGGCAGACATTCTTCTTGCTTCAGCGTCTGACGCAATGGTCATGGGATTTGAGACTTCGGTAGAAGCTGGAGCCCGCCGACAGGCCGATGCTGAAGGTATTGCGATTCGAACCTACGACATCATCTACAACCTCATCGATGAAGTTGAAGATGCTGCTCGTGGTCTACTCGAACCAGAACGCAAGGAAGTTGTTCTCGGTCACGCAAACGTTCTCGAAGTGTTCCAGCACGGTAAACGCGAGCAGATCGCCGGAGTACGTGTTACCGATGGCCTCCTGAAGCGATCAGGTCGCATGCGTGTGATTCGCAACGGAGACACAGTCTTCGATGGTGCGATTACTTCTATGCGTCACCTAAAAGATACTGTTCGTGAACTTGCGAACAACTTCGAAGGTGGTCTGATGATCGACGGCTTCCACGAATATCAGGAAGGCGACGTTCTCGAAGGCTACGAGGTTCAGGTAACCCGGCGATAATCGCCGGGGTCTGATTTATCGTTTGGGCCGTCGATATTCTCGACGGTCACACACGATGGGAGTTACGTAGGCAGTGGATCAGAGACGTGGCGGACGCGTTAATCACACCATTCAGCGCGAGCTGGGATCACTCATCGAAGAGTTGAGCGATCCTCGATTGTCGCCAATGACATCGGTCACTGGCGTCGATGTGAATCGTGATCTTTCGATGGCGAAGGTTTACATCAGCGTTCTAGGCACAGATGCAGAGCGAGAAGATACTCTCGAAGCACTTCGTTCAGCGGCCACACGGCTTCGAATGGAAATATCGCACCGAATAGTAATTCGTAAAATGCCGAGACTGTCGTTCTACTCCGACAACACGATGCAGACTGGTGCTGATATGGATCAGATCATTGATCGTGTAATGGGCGAAGACAGCCGACGTCACGCCGACAGAGACGGCAGTTGACCGGCGAGTCAGAGAACACGGTTCGCAAAGGATTCAGTGCAGGCGGTTACCTGAATATCAATAAACCGCAGGACTGGACCTCAACCGACGTTGTGCGCAAGCTCAAAGGAATCACGCGTTCTAAGAAGATAGGACACGGCGGAACTCTTGATCCTTTGGCGACAGGTGTGCTTCCCATCTGTGTAGGCTCGGCAACCCGCTTTGCTGACACCGTTCTACTCGGAACCAAGTCTTATCGAATAACGATGGAACTCGGTTCTTCGACCAATACTTACGATTCCACGGGCGATAAAACCGTAGAGGCTGAATGGTCGGCTATCACACGTGAAGATATCGTCGCCTCCCTGGATCAATTCCGAGGTAAGTTCGATCAAATCCCACCTATGTTCTCGGCGCTTCATCACAACGGAAAACGGCTGTACGAACTCGCCCGTCAAGGCATCGAAGTTGAACGCCCAGCGCGACCCGTCGAAACGTTCAGCCTAGAGCTGATCGAATTCAATGCACCTGAAGCCATAATCGACGTCGAATGTGGTCACGGCTTCTACGCTCGGACACTAGCCCATGACATTGGCGAGTCGCTCGGTTCGCATGCACATCTAACTGGCCTGGTTCGCACGCACGCAGGCGCATTCAAGCTCGAGGACACTGTGACCATCGAGCAGGTTGCTGCCGCTGCCGAAGCTGGCGACTGGCGTGAAGTTGCAATGCCTATCGACACCACACTTCAGCACATGGCTCAAACGACGTTGAGCGAAGCATTCGTCGAGATGGTCAAGCACGGTCGGCAGATATCGGTTGGCGAAATTGGAAAGCCCGGCGAATATGCATCCGGTGATCGGATTCGGGCGTACACACCAGAGAACGAACTTCTGGCGATACTTGTTTTCGAGCCAGAAAAACTTGGGTGGCGCCCAGAGAAAGTGTTGGCGGCTATTTAGATGTGAGTCTCGTGGACATTCCAAATTGATGGGGCATAACTAAACTTGTGCTTGCTATAGTCGAACGCAGAATTTCTGCGTTCCTCTCAAACGGAACGCTTCCTTCCACTATATAAATGAGCAATATGCTCACGAGATTCCAAATTGCACGATAGTCCGCTGGCAGTAGTCGCCGAACTTATTCTCCTACTGTCCGTCATCCTTGTAGCCGCCAAAATTGGTGGTGAAGTTTCCGAACGTTATTTGAAGATCCCGCCGGTTCTTGGCGAACTTGGCGCGGGAATACTCATCTCCCCATTCTTGCTGGGAGGAATCCACTGGTTCGGCGGTGGAGCACTATTTGAAGTTGCCCACGATGGCAGCGGGTTACCCGTAGAACCACAACTGTTCTTCGTGGCTCAATTGGCAGCGATAGTTTTGCTGTTCGAGGCTGGATTAGAAACCGACCGCGACCAGTTCATGAAGTACGTGAAGCCGGCGACAGCAGTTGCCGCTGGTGGAGTTTTACTGCCATTCGCAATGGGATTCGCAGCAACCGTAATGCTCGGCTTCGCTGATATGGATTCGATCGAAGGCATGATTCCAGCCATGTTCGTTGGAGCGATCATGACGGCTACTTCAGTCGGTATTACTGCGAGAGTTTTGGCCGATATCAGAAAACTCGATTCACCCGAAGGTGTGACGGTTCTAGCCGGAGCGGTAGTCGACGACGTACTCGGAATTATTATTCTTGCCATCGTTGTCGGAATCGCTGAAGAAGGAACTGTTACCGCCGGCTCGATCGGCATCATCTTCGCTAAAGCAGTCGGCTTCTGGCTTGGACTCATGATCATCGGATCGATAGTTTCGAAGTACATTTCGAGCGCAGTTCTTTGGTTCAAGAGCGCTGGTGGCGCATTGGTACTGGCGCTGGCTTTGGCGTTTATCGCTTCAGCAGTGGCTGAGATCTATTTCGGACTCGCCATGATCATTGGTGCCTATACGATGGGACTCGCTCTTTCGAGCACCGAGCTCAAACACCAAGTTGAAGATTCGATGCGGTCGGTGAACAACTTCCTCGTTCCGATCTTCTTCGTAGTAATCGGCATGCAGGTCGATTTCACAGCATTTGGTGCTGGCGATACCTCGCTCAGTTCAGCGGTGATCTTCGCAGCCGTACTCACGGTCTTCGCTGTAATCAGCAAGATCGTCGGTTCTGGTTTGCCAGCACTGTTCGTTGGGTTCAATCGAATCGGTGCGACCCGAGTCGCACTGGGTATGCTTCCACGTGGTGAAGTGGCGTTGATCGTTGCCGGTATCGGACTGACGTCCGGAGTGATCGGCCAAGACATCTTCGGAGTGGCGATCGTCATGACAGTGGTCACAACGGTTCTCGCACCAGTATTCCTAATTCCTGCCTTCAAGGGCGGAAGCGGTCTGAAGAAAGACACGGAAGCCCAGGCCGAGTCAGACGAGTAATTCGTACTCCCTAAGAACTTTGTAGGAGTGAAAATATGTCCGATCATAAATTCGAACAGGTAATCGCTACCGAGGATGATCTCAGGGAGATACTTGGAACGCCCTCGAAACGAGCGGCCGACAAAGTGATCGATCACATCGACGAGCACTGTGCGGCTCTTATCGGTAGCTCGCCATTTTTGGTGATCGCTTCGGCTGATGCCGACGGAAACATGGACGTATCGCCGAAGGGCGATCCGGCTGGATTCGTGAAAGTTCTCGACGAGCACACGCTTGTGATTCCTGATCGTAAGGGGAACCGGCGTGGCGATACGTTCTCGAATATTTTGCAAAATCCTAAGATTGGGTTGATATTCCTTACGCCGGGTTATCAGGAGACTCTTCGCGTAAGCGGAACTGCTCAGATCGTTCGAGATCAAGAGCTTTTGGAATCGATGGCGCACGACGGAAAAGTTCCGGAGTTTGCGACTGTGGTTGCTGTCGAGAAAGCACTGTTTCACTGTGCTAAGTGCATCATTCGTTCAGGTTTGTGGGAACACGATGGCGTGGACGGAGTTCCGAACTTTGGGGCAATCCTCAAAGATCACGCCAATCTCGATCAGACGGCGGAAGAAGTGCAGAAAACCATCGACGAATCGAAGTTAGCGAATCTGTACTAGCTGTAAGCAACCTGGCAGAAGCCGTGGTTGCAGTAGCCGTAAGGGTTCTTCGCCAAATACTGCTGGTGCTCTTCCTCGGCGTAGTAGAACTCGTCAGCCTCGGCGATCTCAGTCGTTATCTCGCCAAAGCCAGTTTCCGTAAGCTTTGCCTGATACCCAGCCAAGCTCGCTCGAGCAGCCTCAACTTGTGCCTCAGTCGTTCCATAAATAGCCGTTCGATACTGACTACCTAAGTCGTTTCCCTGACCCATGTACTGCGTCGGGTCATGGTTCTCCCAGAAAACCTTGAACAACGCCTCTAGATCAACCTCAGCGGGATCGAAGACGACTATCACCGCCTCAGTGTGACCCGTCCGAGAAGTGCACGTCTCCGGGTAAGTCGGATTCGGAGTTGTTCCGCCGCTGTATCCCGCGGCAGTCGTGAACACCCCGGGAACCTCCCAGAAGAGTCGCTCGGCACCCCAGAAGCAGCCCATGCCGAAGACAATCGTTTCCATGTGCGCAGGGAAGGGCGCCGTCATTGAAGTGCCGTTAACAAAATGCTTGCCGCTGATTTGAACCGGAGTCTCTCGACCCGGCATAGCGTCTTCCGGTGCAATCACGCCCTCTGACTTGGTCCTAAAGAAATTCATAATTACTAACTCCTAAGACCAAGTACGTTTCGTGCTGCGGTTGCGGTTTCGGTTACCTGCTCGATTGTTCCCATTCCAAACATCACGGATTCAACGCCGACATCGTTGAAAGCGTATTCAAATGCCTTCTCGCCCAAATATCGCCCACCGGCCATTGGCTTGATTGCGATTACTGGTTTGTTGGTATTTCGCACTGCATCCACGACTCGATCCTGAGTCGGGAACATGTACATGCCCGGCTGGTTCACCGGCACGATATAGCCGTCGAAATCGATTCCTTTTTCTTCGATCAGAGGGATGGTTACCCCGGCGTGATGAACGCTGGAAATCACGGTGTCGAATCTGTCTCGTAGGAAGTCGAGATATTCTTGAATAAGATCGAATCTACCCACTGCCGCTAGAAGATCTATTTCAGCGCCGGGGTCGGCTACGAAAATCTTGCAGCCAGCGAAGAAGCCTAGATATTGCTCAAGCGTGGCGTAATCAATCTCGAATTTTTCTGCATCTGCTTGGCTGTATGGATTGACAGTTTTAGGTGTTACGAGATTGTCTAGAGTTCCACCCACGGTGTACTCAAGAATCTTGTCCTGCTTGATCTGCGCCATGTAAGCATCTTCGCCAACAGCAGCGAGATCGTAGCCAAACAGAGTCGAGTGCGCTCGTTCCAAATAGGAAACTATTTCACCGTTCAGGGTGATCGGAATGAGGATGTAAGCGAGCAGGTTGATATCGCTTTGAAGCCGACGTTCAGTCTCCCAGATCGCTTGCAGGTGAAGTCGATTAAGCTCGGGATTCATGTGGTCGACCTGCGCCACTGAAAAGCCAAAATTCTGAACGGCATGACCAATTACATCTGCAACCGGATTTACTTCGCCAAATAGCTTCAAATTATCGGCGTCGCGCTTTTCATCCTGATAGGAAACACCGTCGTACGGATGTATGCCCATCGTTAGCCGGGGGAAGTCGATCTTCCCTAGTGGAATGGTCGGAATAGATTGCACTCTGCTGTGAATGGACATTTTGTGGATAGCTCTTAGTGACGATTACGTTCGAACGCTGTGAACCAACATTGTAGTTGTTGTGCGCAACCGTGCTGGAGCTATCAGGGAATTCGTCGGGTCAATCCGTATGCCAGTGGAGTGAAGTTCCGGCTTCGCCAGAATCCTGAGCCTTCAATATTGGTCGATTCGAAATCGACTGTTACATACGGCGCGGAAATCTGGCTTGCCCAGCGAAAGATGTCGTTCAGCATCGCCTGCGCAATATCGCTGTCTCGATGATCTTCATCTACGAAAGCACCATTGATGGCAGGTATGTTCGAAGCCCTCATCGGCTTGAACTCTTGGACACCTAATCGGCTACTGATGAACCCAATCAACTGCCCCTTGAACTCTGCCACGCTGATGTAGGAATCATCTCTTGGTATTACGTATTTGGGGTTATCGGTCGGATAGCCATATTCCCTTAATTCAAGGTAAGTCGGCGGCTTTGAGAGATGCGTCCAAAGCTGTTCGTCGAGCTTGGCGATTGCGGGAATATCATCGGGGACAACTGGCCGAATTTTATAGCCAGCAGGTAGCTCAACAATTTCGTGAGATTCCGGAAGAGCCAGAACACCTTCCATCATGTGCACACCGAATTCGAGATTCGTGAAGGCTGTTTTGGTAGCTGTGTCGGCAGCGTACACAGAAATAGCGTGAACTTGAGATTGGTCGATTTGGCCGCTACGGCTAATCCAAGCGTACATTTCTGCCAGTAGGCGGCTTGGTGTCGAATCGGCAACGGCGTGTGCCCAATCGGGAGAGAAAAACGCTTTCTTCGAATGGTAAAAATCGATGAATTTACCGACTATGAAACCTTTTAGTTCGCCATCGTTGTGAGCAACTACCGAGGCTCCATTTTCAGCCCAATTCGATAGATCGACAGCAAGTTCGTCAACGCTGAACGCAGCCGCATTGATCGCACTATGAGTCGCAGCGATCTGCTCGAATTTTGCAATGACTAGGTTCGCAGCTTGGTCGGCAAAGATTGTGTTGAGTTGAGTAAATTGCATCTGGCGATGTTATAAAGCCAATGTCTCGGTGGAGTACGATATGAATGGTTATTTGTAGGTAGAATATCGCCGGCTTGAGAACGGATTAACGCCGATAGACAGAAGCGGACAGCGTTGCGAGTTTGAGCGATTCAGCAGGAACAATATGACGGAAAAATACATACCCAGCAATGCCGCCTGGGTTCGCGAGCAAGTCGAACTAATGGAAAGCAGCAACGGTACTGAGGGCACAGTCCTCAAGGATTCCGGCCTGCCCGTGATTCTCGTCACCCACCGTGGTCGAAAGACTGGTGCTATTCGAAAGACGCCCCTTATGCGAGCGGTCGATGGATCAAGCTACATACTAGTTGCATCGCAAGGCGGAGCCCCAACCAACCCAAGTTGGTACTACAACCTAGTGACCGATCCCAACGTCGAAATCCGAGACAAGACCGAGGTCTACTCGATGAAAGTTCGAGAAGTTGCCGACGCTGCCGAAAAGAAACGCCTTTGGGACATCGCAGTCGAGGCATACCCTCCCTACGCCGAATATCAGGAAAAGACGACCCGCCCAATCCCGGTGTTTTTGGCGGAGTTAGTTTAGAGCCAAATAAACGACGATTAAGTGACCTGTTCACCCGTCTGGTTCCGTGAATCTCATTCATAATGACCGCCCATAGAAAGAGGTTGTTATGAGTAAATTGTTGGTCGTTCTGGCGCTAGTGGTTGGTTTCTCGATGTTCACACTGCTGGGTGCAGGTGAAGCATCGGCAATGAACAAGGGTGAGTTGATTGATGCCATCTCGAATGGTCCGGCAACCCCGGACGGCGCTGATCTAAGCAAAGCCGATGCTAAACGTGCGTTGGATGGTTTTGTAACCGCCACAAGCGATGCTCTGAAAAAGGGCGATCGAATCTCACTGGTGGGCTTCGGTTCATTCTCAATATCTAAACGTGCTGCCCGCAAGTTGGCCGAACAAGACGATCTACCTCCGAATGATGCCGGCTGTTTGTGGCTTGCCAGCAGAGCGCCCGACTGGATTCACGGACTGTTCTGCACAACCAGTGAAAGTGAACTGGTTGATCTGATGACTGCTAAACCGGCAGATGGAACTCCGGGTCTAAGCCGAGAAACTGCGCAATTATTCTTGGAACGTTTTAAGTCGGTCACGACTGCCCAGCTTGTCCTTCGAGATTTCGTTGAAGTCGAAGACTTCGGAACTTTCTCCGTAAAGGAAGGAAAAGGACGAAGACTAAACACTGTTGAGTTCGATGTAAGCCCAGAGTTCGCAGCGCGAGTGGGACGAAATCCTCAGACTGGCAAAGAGATAAAGATCGCTGCTAACAACAAGAACGTGGTCAAGTTCAAAGCCGGTGCCGATCTCTCGAAGAAAGTTAACTAGCTGATATGGGGTCGTCGTCCTAGGCGACCCCGTTACTTTGTCCGTAGCTGGGATTCCAACATTGCCATTTGGGCTATCTGATTACACGGGCTAACAGTTAGTCTGATGCTGAACCGTTAGGCAGGCGGCGATCCGCTTTAGCACGCGGTGCGGTGCTCCCGCTTTGTGAACACGTATTAGAGTCAGGCTTTGGCTTCGTAGATGATCAATCGAACTGAATCAGCAAATCGCAACGAACGCATTCATCACGTATTGCGTCGGCTGATTGACGACGTTCGGCAAAAAAATGGTCTCGAACGCATAACGATTGTCACGCCCACCAATCAGGCTTCATTCTACATACGGCGCGCCTTGGCAAAAGACGGACTCTTCAACGTCGATTTCAAACGACTAGAAGACATCGCAGAATTGTTGGCGGGTCGAGATTTTCAGCAGCCGCTGTTGCACGATCTTCAAGCATCCGAATTCGTATTCGAAGCGGCCCGTGACGAAAAGCTTGGTCGTCAACTGGGAGGCGAAATCGTATCGCCACAGCTACAATCGGCGTTGCACTCGACATTCCGAGAATTAGAACTACTCAACGACGATCAACTAACCCAGCTTTCTTCCCAGAGCGACGTGCAGTTGGAACTCGTGAAACGGTTCCGAAAATACATGGCGATGGCCAAGCCATATCGTCGCGGTGCAACAGTCGCTACGAAAGCAGCTGAGTACATTCGAAACGGCGAGCATAGCGACCGGCTCAACGCACTCGGCACAGTGCTGCTTGTGAAGGCGTCGACTGTCGCAGCGGTACAGCAGCCACTGTTCGACGCACTGGCCGAACTGAGCGGGGCCGTAACGGTATCGATCTCGGAAACCCCACCTGATATCGACCTCGAATTTCATCCTGCTGGAGAACCATCACGAATCACCCCCACGAGCGTTCCCGATGTCGCTGAAGAGGTACGTGGAGTAGTTCGTGAGATCGTTGCGCAAGCTCGTGCCGGCACGAGATTCCCTCGAATGGCAGTGGTATTTGAAGACGATAGCTACGCAAGCCGAATCGCAGAGGCATTGGAACTCGCGGGCATACCGGTATCCGGACCCGACCGAACCGCACTTTCCGATGCTCCGGAAGGTCATTTCATTACTGGTCTTCTCGATATTTTCCGCAATGATTTCAACAGGCTAGATGTAACAGCGTGGCTTTCGAGCGCACCTGTGAAAGATCCTTCGTCGACCCGGCCAGTACCTGCGGCTCGATGGGACGCCATTTCGCGCAAGGCAGGCGTTACATCGTCGGTAAGCGATAGTTGGGTTCCCCGCCTGAAGCGATTTGCTACAAACGTGGCAAAGCACGCCGAAAGATCGGAGCGTCTCGATGAAGGCCGTGCGAACGAGGTGGATGCTGCTAAGTCAGACGCTGAATACGCAGCTTGGCTCAGCGAGTTCATCGTCTCTCTCTCGAAACGTCGACCTACCAATGTTGAAGATTCATGGACAGGGTTCGGCAAATGGCTAGGACAATTGGTCGAAGACTACTTGCTGGTGGAAGACGAATCTGAGCAAAAAGCCAACGCTGGCAAATCTCAGTCGACACGATTGAGCACGCTCGTCGAACGACTCGAATCGCTCAACACAGATGGTCAGCAGCCGATGTTCGAGCATTGCTCAGGCGTACTTCGCGATCAGCTCAGCCGACGGTCGGCCGGTCTTAAGTCGCTGGGATCGGGAGTCTATGTTGGGCCAGTTTGGACAGCTGCCGGCTGCCCATTCGACACGGTCTTCTTCATGGGTATGTCGGAAGTAAATTACCCGAGCTATGGTCACACCGACCCTCTACTGCCAGACCCAATGAAGAAGTTGATCGACCCGAATGGCGAATATTTAAAAACCACCGAACGGCGCGTGGAAGAGAGTCACCGGGCGTACGTTTCAGTTCTCGAAAGTGCCGATCGGGTATTCATGTACTGGCCGAGCGGAATTCCCGGCGAATCGAGAGAGTTCGGACCTGCCCGCTGGTTCCTCTCGGCGGTTCGAGAGATTTCAGGCGAGCGACTACTACCGGCCGGCGATCTTGCGAAGGGCAATATCGAAGGTCTAACCACGAGACGAAGAACTGATTCGCAACATCTTCCAGCGGCTGAAGCTGCTGATGCCCATGAATACGATGTGATCGGCGCTCGCAATTGGAAATCTGGCGAGAACGAAGCTGAATTATTCCCACTATCTGCCGAAGAAACTTCAATCGGTGAATCGGTGAAATTCGAGTCAGGGCAGGAGAGCGATACCTGGACCGAATACGACGGCAAAATAAATCTTGGCAACGACAGTGCCGAATCATCGTTAACCTCGACCACGGGTTCCGCCACCGCCTTCGAAACCTATGCAGCTTGTCCATATCGATACTTCCTGTCTCGACGTCTCCATATCGAGCCAACAGAGTCCCCTGAGCCAGAAATGGCGCTCGACGCGCTAACGTTCGGAACTCTTATCCACGACGTTCTCGAACAATTTTCACTCTGGCGTCGAGATAGCAAAGCCGAAGGACTCTCTCGGGTAGAACTCGAAAAAATACTTCGCACGGAAACCGAAACTCACTTCGACGCGTTGCGTGACGACACACCGGGAAGATCTGAAGGCGCTTGGAAAATCGAGCTGTCACGAGCCTGGCTGATTCTGCGCCAGTGGCTACGTCGCGAACCCGATACGGCCGGTCAGCCTGACATGAAACAAATCGAGGCTGAGTATTCGTTCGGAAGCTCAACGCCAGATAGCGGACCTGCGGTTGAAGTGCGAACAGCTTCTGGCAAAACTGTGAAGTTCAGAGGACAAGTCGACCGGGTCGACATTTCTGATGACGGCAGTCGAGTGATCGTTTACGACTACAAATCTGGCAGCAACACCGCTTATGCGAAGCTCGATACTGATCCCGTCAAAAAAGGAACGAAACTCCAGCTGCCGCTTTACTCAAAAGCAGTGGCTCGCAAATATCCGGAATCCGACATATTTGCCTCGTACTGGTTCGTGCGTGAATCCTCATCCGAGCTGAAACCATCGCCTAGCGACTACCACAGCGAGCAAGCTGAAACAGCGCTCACCTCGGCAGTCGAAACCATCGTCGAAGGCATAGAAGA
>Ga0233439_10003696_pt1 | contig 15568 bp, 22 predicted proteins | sample SI_123_September_6_FD_182713 | JGI IMG/M metagenome (GOLD analysis project Ga0233439, IMG submission 182713) | Seawater microbial communities from Saanich Inlet, British Columbia, Canada - SI_123_September2016_100_MG | ecosystem: Environmental > Aquatic > Marine > Inlet | place: Canada: British... | reverse complement strand
TGATCTATCAATGACAGACAGCCGGGACGCTGAGACAAGCTTGATCGGGGCGGCGTTGAGATCAAACAGGGTTGTTGATGATTGCTCAATGTACTTGAGCCCGTCAGACTTTCAGGATCCTCAGCTGTCTGCAGTCTGGGCGGCAATGATGGCAACGCGGGCAGCTGGCGCGCATACTAAGTACAGCCAGATGATTGCCGAGGGATGTGATCCGCAGGTGCTTGGCAAGTGTCAAAACGCTGTGGCTGGCGCGCTGGGCTTCAAGGTTTACGGTGAGAAGATCAAGAGCGCAGCGAGGCGCCGATCAAGGATTGAATCTTGTCTGAGGGTGATCACCCACTGTCAAGAGGTGCCAGACTCTGAGGCGTTTGATTCTGAAGTGTTTGATCTCTTTCTTTCAGGCTTTCAAGGTTCTGACGCAGCTGAGGACACATTCACGATCAAGCAAAGCGCAGAGGAGGCAATGAGGACGGCGATCCAAGCCCTTCAAAACGGCGGCTCTGTCTCTGGGCTTTCTTTGGGTTTTCCAAGCGTTGACGAGCGCACAACGGGGCTTCATCCTGCTGAATTGGTTATACTGGCGGCGCGTCCTGGCATGGGCAAAACAACATTCGCTTTGAACGTCGCGCGCGCTGTGAGCGCTCAGAGTCAGGTTGCTTTCTTCAGTCTTGAAATGCCGCACGATCAGCTTGGCGGCAAGATGCTCTCAACTGAGGTTGGCATTGGCTCACAAGACTTGAAGCGGGGGCAAGTGGGATCAAAGGTTGACGTTTTAAAGCGCGCAGTTTCAGACTTTGAAAAGCTACAGCTGACTATTTTTGACAGTGCGCACGCGAATCTTGGCTACATGCGCAGCAAGCTGCACCAGCTTGAAGCGAGGACCGGCAAGAAGACAGATTTGATTATGCTTGATTATCTGCAGCTGATGACAGGGGACTCAAAAACAGAGAGCAGAGTTCAAGAGGTCAGCAAGCTTTCAAGAGGGCTGAAGATTCTGGCCAAAGATTTCAAGTGCCCGGTGATCGCGCTTTCTCAATTGAATAGATCAGTGGAGAGCAGAACCGACAAGCGCCCGCTGCTTTCAGACTTGAGGGAATCGGGCAGCATTGAGCAAGACGCGGATCAAGTTTGGATGTTATACCGTGACGATTACTATGATCAGAGCGCACCGCCGGGCGTCAGTGAATTGATAATCGCAAAGCAGCGCAACGGCCCACAGTGCACAGTCAGCTTGATGTTTGACGGCAGGCTGTCAAAGTTTTCAGAGTATAACCCACCGGAGGAGGTGACAAGATGGCATTGATCGAGCCAAAGAGAATCAAAGAGGCTGTTGAGGTGCTCACGGGTGAGCTTGGACGGGCGCCAACGTATCATGATGTTGAGCATTATTTTGGGCTGAGATCACCACAGCACGCGCGGTATTATATCAAGAAAGCTGTTGAGGCTGGCTTGGTCAAGATTGATGCACAGCGCCAACCACATTGGCTTGAGGTGACAATATGAGCGGCGCGCTGTCAAGACGGAAAGGCGCCAACAATGAGCGGCGCTTGGCCAAGATGTTTGCTGAGATAATGCCGGATCAAGACATACGGCGCGGGCTGCAGTATCAAAACCGCTTTGGAGCGCACAAGGTGCCAGATGTTGAATGCCCTGTGTTCTGGGTTGAGGCGAAGGTGGGCAAGAAGCCAAATCCGCGCGCAGCTCTGGCGCAAGCTCGTGCCGACACGTGCAAGGGAAAGGTGCCCATTGCTGTGATACGTGACGACGGCGCGCCAGATGATGAATTTGTGTGCATTGGCTTGGCTGATTTTTTGGACTTCGTGAAAGAGTGGCATGAGCGGGGGCAGATGTGAACGTGTGGGATCTACCGATTGAAGACAAGGAAAGATTGAAAGGGCAAAAAGTGATCCTTTCAATGTCAGGCGGAAAAGATAGTACGGCGGCCGCGCTGCTGCTTGAGCGTCATGGTATAGATTTCACGTCTGTGTTTATGGACACAGGTTGGGAACATCCAGCAACATACGAATACGTTGACCAGGTTCTATTGCCGCGCTTCGGTAACATTGTGAAAGTCTCAGCAAACTTTCCCGACCCAGATGATGAAGGGCAGTTTGTGGCTTTAATTAGGAAAAAAGGCATCTTTCCCAGTAGGCTCACAAGGTTTTGCACAACAGAGCTAAAAATGAAGCCGTTCAAAAAGTTTTTAGATGCTCAGGATGACGAGTGTGTGACAGTGGTGGGCATCCGAAGACAAGAAAGTAAGGCGCGTAGTGCTTATGAGCGCTGGAAGTTTAATGACTTATATGATGGGTACATGTTTTCGCCACTGGTGGATCATACTTTTGAAGATGTGATTCAGATGCACCAGGAAGGAGGCATTCAGCCAAACCCGCTCTATTTGCAAGGCGCGGAGCGTGTTGGCTGCTTTCCATGTATCTTTGCGCGAAAGTCTGAGGTCAAGATGGGCGCGAAGGTTTACCCGAAGCGATATCAAGATATAGAAAGACTAGAGGAACAGACAGGCATGACGTTTTTTCACAATAGGGGAGGGCAGTCAAAGATCAAAGATGTTGTTGCGTGGGCTCAGACGGAGCGCGGCGGAAAGCAATTTTCTATGTTTGATTTTACCGCTCAAGATGGCTGCACACGGTGGGGGCTGTGTGAGGCGCCAGAGTCGAATCGTGATTTCGTGCAAGTTGAGGAGCCTGAGAAATGAACGTGTATGAAGAACCGCATGGGCTCAACTTGTATCCAGGCATTGAATTAATCCACGGGGATTGTTTAGAGAAAATGAAAAGCATTCCCGCCGGAAGCGTTGATATGGTTTTAACGTCGCCACCGTACAACATGAATCTCCGCATTCGGAATGGCAAACATTGCTCAAGGCAAATCGTGAAAGAATTTTCGACAAAATACGATGGCTTTGCCGACAATCTGCCAATGACGGACTATTTTGATTTCAATGTCAACGTGGTCTCAGAACTGTTGAGGGTTTCTGATTTAGTTTTTTTTAACGTACAGTTTTTAACAGGTAACAAGAGCGCCCTATATAAGCTAATCGGGCATTTTCACGACAGGATCAAAGAGTTCATTGTGTGGGATAAAGTTAATGCGCAGCCTGCTATATGTGGGAAGGTGCTGAACAGTAGACATGAAATAATACTCGTTTTTCAAAATACTCACCCTGAATCGAGGACGTTCAAGACCGCACAATTTGAGCGCGGAACGCTAGAAAACCTATGGCAAATAAAAAGAGGGCGCAAAGTCTCGAAATCGCACGGGGCCGTTTTCCCTGTAGAGTTGGCCGAGAGGATCATTAAAAACTTCTCACATGAGGGGGCGACAATACTTGACCCTTTTATGGGGACGGGGACCACCGGCGTCGTTTGCAAGGAAAACAATAGGGGCTTTATAGGGATCGAGATGCTTGAGAAATACTTTAAATTTGCAAAAGAACGGATAAACGGGGGCAGCTGTGAACGTGTATGAAGAACCGCAGGGGCTCAACTTGTACCCGGTTTGGTTCTGGTTAATTGTGAGCGCGGTGGCCATCGTTGTCTGTGCGTTCATTGAGTGGAGGGCAGGCAAGTGAGCAAATCGGAAGACTGGGCAGTGATTCACAGCAGCAAGCGCCACGATTGGCGCACGCCTCAAGAGCTTTTCAAGTCACTTGATCGCGTGTTTGATTTCAAAGTGGACGCTGCAGCTGGCGCACAGAACAAGCTGTGTGATCGTTTTTGGTCAGAGTCAGACAGCGCGCTGAGCAAAGATTGGAACGTGGGCGGCTGGGTCTGGGTCAACCCGCCATATGGCAAACAGGTCAAAGACTGGTTTGAAAAAGCGGGCGAGGAGGCCGGGAAAGGTGCGCGCGTTGTCTTGTTGTGCATGGCTTGCACAGAAACAAAATGGTTTGATGTAGCTTGGAAGAACTGCGCAGAGATTTGGTTTCTGTCTCCAAGGGTGAGATTTGAGCAGCCCGGTGAGAAGTCAGGACCGGCGCCAAAGGGATCAGCAATATTCATATTTGATCGCGTTCACGTTCCGCGCGTGGTCAGGTTGTTTAATTGGAAGCGGAACGAATGGGAAGACAGCGCGGAAGTGCTGCGAAAATTTAAGGGGACAAGATGAAAGAATACTGTGGTTATGCATCGATTCATGGAGAGTCTGAGAATTATATTATTGGGTTTATCAGTGAACAGACCAAGAAAAGCTACTATTTCAGCCTGAGAGAAGTTTCCCGAATTTATCGTGCACTCGGGAAAACAGAAAGAATGGTGATCCAGTTCAAACGGGGCGAAAAAATTGACGTAGAGGCCAACTTGGGAGAATTTATTTTGCAAAATTGGCTAGGCAGGTTGAGGACTACTGAATTTTTTGGCGATGACAAACAAGAGGATGACCAAGCCAATAGCGAAGCTAGAAAAACGCCATGATATCACCGTTCTCGTTTCATTGCATCGTTGCTCTGTGCTCGTTAATCGCTGAGACAGAGGCGCACAACGGACACAGGGCACGCGCTGCAGTCTGTAAGGACGTGGCCACAGAGGCAGCAAGGCAGGGCGTTGAAATCACGCTGGCGCTTGCTGTGGCTTGGCGTGAATCGGCAATGACACGCAACGCAGTCTCGACAGCTGGCGCCGTTGGGCCCATGCAGGTGATCCCACGGTTCTGGTGCAAGAGTGAGCCATGCGATCACATTGAGGCGGGCGTGCGTGCGTTGAGGCATTACACGGAAACCAGAGGCACGTCTGACGGGCTCTGTGCATATGCAGGCGGCAAGAGCTGCAGCAAGACGAGCGCCCAGGTGCGCCGATATCAAGCGAGCGTGATCAAGATTTGGCGCAGGTTCCGGCGCAAGCTGGCGGCAGTCTGTGACGGCTGCTAATCAGCAGCGAAAAACCGTTGAAGCTCATACACTTACAAAAAAACGACACGGGCGATCATTTTCTTCTTGCTAATAAATACGCATCTGGTATCTTTAGAACATGGACAGCACGGAAAACAAAACAAACGGAGCAAACAAGATGAGCAACAAAACAAAAATCACACTAGGCGCAATGTTCGGCGGCAGCTTTTCAGTTGGAGATTCGCGAAACGCTGACGTTCTTCTAAATGGCGTTATCATCGGTGAGATTGAGGTGCAGGCAAATCATCTTATATCAGAGGGCGTCTTGTCGTTTTCGGGTGATCGCTACTCGGCGTCTGATATTGTAACAACAATTTACCCGGCAGACTTTGACGTTCTTGGCTTTGAGGGCGAGTTGGACCACATCGGCAAGCCTAAAGACTATGTTGAGCACAGCGTCGACATGTTCAACCTCAGAGGGTTGCGGATCATGACAGCGGCACAGGCAAAGCGAGAGGCGCGCCAATGGGTTGCTGATACTGTCAAGAGCCTTCGCGCTGAAGCTGTTGAGGCGTAAAGATGAAAATCACACAATATCAAGACCTTTTGGATCGAGATCATGAGGCGCTGATAGATGAGGCGCGGCGCATTGAGTGGCAGCTGAAAAGAGAGCGTGAAATCATGAGGCAGTGGCGCCGGAATGGGTTGGCTTATGAGGTGACAGGGCGCCCAGTTGTTTCACTCAGCTCAGGCTGATTTCATTTATTTTCATTTGATGTTCTTTTTCTCTTGATAAGCACTCAATTAGTACTTATGTTGTTTATATAGAGAGCAGCGAAACAAACGGAGCAAACAAGATGCAGAAAATTACAATCGAATCAGTAAGAGCACTATGTTTTTTGTTAACTTTTTTTGTTTAGATTTACGGACAGAAAGGTTTACACTTGGAGCCAGATGTAAACCTTTTGGCTTATAGCGGTGCCGATAGAGCGCCCAGAGCACAAACGAAAGGCTGCAGCATAATGGCATACAAGCAAACAAAAACAATTGGCGGCACAGCTGTCAGCGCAATCTTGAACGTGAACCCATGGGCGGGCCCTTGGGATGCCTGGCAGCGCATCCTTTACAATGTGCAGGCTGAAGAGTCTGAAGCCATGCGGCGCGGCACGCGGCTGGAAGGTCCAATCGCTGACGTGCTGGGCCCGCGTTTGGGCATGGTTCTGGTTGAGCCTCTTGAGGGTACGATCACAATTGACGACACGTTCAGCGCTACAGCTGACCGTTTGGGATACGTCAACGGCAAGCTTGAGGCGCTCATTGAGATCAAGACCGCTGGCACCTACGGCAAGCTGGATCCAATGCCTGAGCATTACAGGCTACAGGTGCAGCATTATCTTTGGGCGTTTGGGATCAACGTCGGATATTTGGCAGGGCTCAAAACAACAAACGAAACTTTCAGGATCCTTGATACCGCTGAAGATGTGGCGTTTGCGATTTCACGCGGGGCGGCTGAGCTGGTGATTCACAAGATTGAGCGTGATCCGCTTTATGAGTCAGAGGTGATCCCGATGTTGCGTGATTGGTTTGAGCGTCATGTGGTTGGCGAGCTTCCGCCTGCAGCTGATGGCTCAGACGCTTGCAAAGCTGGGCTTGCTCGATACTACTCTGAGCGTGATGGTGAAATGAAGATCAATGAAGAAATCAAGGCGCTGATTGTTGAGCGTGAGCGAGCCCGTGAAAGAGAGGCGGAAGCCAAAGAACACAAGGCGAGCTTTGACAATAGGATCAGGGCAGCGCTTGGCAATCACAAGCGCGCATATGGTGACGGGTTCAGCGTTAATCTGTCCAGGCAAAAGGGGCGGCAAAGCTTAGACCAGAAGCGGCTCAAGGATGATCACCCAGCAATCTGGGCAGAGTATCAGAAGCGCGGCGCCGACTTTGAAACGCTGAGAATCAAGGCAGACACATGAGCCAGGGCGCTGCGTTGTATCGCTCGCAATGGGATGCAATCGCATCAATATGCGGGCGGGCTCATGATCTGAGCCTGTCCTTGTGGGCCTGTGCTTGGATACTGGGCGAAGCTCGACAGCTGACGAAGGTGGCCCGGGATTATGAATACGGGGACCGGTTGACGATTCAGGTTAGGGCAGCGGCTGCAGAGCTTTTGTTCTATCGCGAGCTGATGCGGGCGGGCTATTCAAAAACGCTGGGCGAATACTTCCGCCGGGTTGCCTATGATCCAGAGTGGCAGACAAAGCCCGCTGAGGTTGATCTTGAGATAACCGACGACAGGATCAGAAAGTGGTTTGATGTGAAAGTGTCCAGCTGCAGAAGCGATCACAGATACGTGATAGCCTCAGCGAGGCGGGCGCCAGCTCAGGCGGGCGGGCTTGCCATGGTATTTTGTGATATCGGTACGCGGGCGGCTCTTGTGTCAGATTTGATTCACTTGCCAGCAAACCCGGCCGGAGCTGGGCGCGGGCTGATTGATCACGGCTTTGAGTTCTCTGACTTAGGCGGGCGGATTGGCACAAAGGACTTTGTGAAAGAGCGGCGCCGGTTCATACTGGATCACAGCTCGTTTTCATCTGCAGCAATAAAGACGATCACCGGGTCAGTTTATTCAAAGGCACAGATTGAAGAGGCTGCACAATCTCAACAGCTGCGTGAATACATGGCTGACGCTTTCAGAATCCCATGCAAAAAACGGTGATTTTTGGGCCAGCTCAGCTCAAAAACATGCGCCTTTTTGGGGCGGATTGAGCAGCGCACAAGACCAGAACCCAGTAAAATCAGCACCTTGGCGCATATGCGGCAGATCCAGCATGCAAAGAATGCTACGTCTGTTTTGCTCAGCTGAGCTTTTGACCAAGAGGTGAAGACATGAAATCAAGAAACAGTGTGAACATATGAGAAGCCCATTGAGATACCCAGGCGGCAAGACGCGCGCACGCTCGATCATTGTGCCAAAGATTCAACGACAGCGCGCCACGCGCTTGATCTCGCCTTTTATCGGCGGCGCATCAATCGAGCTTGCATGGTTGAAAGCAAACCCGGCGGGCGCCTGTGATGCTTTTGATCTGTACTCACCGCTGGCAGACTTCTGGCGCCACACGCTGAGCAATCCCCAGGGCGTTGCGGCGCTGGCAAACATGCACATGCCACTCGACAAGAAAATGTTCAAATCAATACAGGCGAAGATCAAAAGCAGAGAACTGAGCGGCATTGAAATGGCAGCGGCGTTTTTTGTAATCAATCGCGCCTCTTTCTCAGGCGCCACAAATTCCGGCGGGATGTCAACGAACCACCCGCGATTCAATACCGGCTCTGTTGACCGCCTGCGAGACTTTAGGGCGCCGGGCTTGAGCGTTGCACACGCTTGCGCTTTCGATGTCTTGAGCGGGCTTGATGGCTATGATTTGCGCAGCTCTGTAATCTATCTTGATCCGCCTTATGCACTCGACAGCTCAACCCTGTACGGTGACAACGGAAGCACTCACGAGGGCTTCAATCATGCTGAGCTGGCCAAAAAACTGAGGGCGTTGAGTGATCAGGGTTGGCGCTTTTTGATGTCATATAATGAATGCGAAACAGTGAGGCGGCTGTATAATGGCTTCAGAATTGAGAGCGCGGCGTGGTCTTACGGTATGAGGCTGGGCGCGTCGTCTGAGGTCTTGATCTATTCTGAAGGGTGGGCGGCTTGAAATTCCCGATTGAAATTGAGAACAGCATGATCCCCGTTTGGCTTTCTAAGCTGGCGCCCATTGAAATACACGCGCTGAGCTTTGGGCCCTTCATTTTCTGCAGAGGCGTGCTTTCAACGCGCTTGAGAATCCATGAGACAATCCACTGGCGCCAGCAGCTTGAACTTTTGTTTGTGGCTCAGTGGGCGCTCTACCTGCTGATGTGGCTGGTGATGCTGATCAAGTACAAGGGAAACGGGCGCGCGGCTTATCGAAACATTGCGTTTGAATCTGAAGCCTTTGAGAATGACATGGATCCCTTTTATCTGGAGACCCGCAAGCCATACTCATGGATCAAATATCTGGGCAAGTGGAACAACGAGCCCTGAACCGCGCGAATTTGCACGCCTGAAAAACCCTTGTGATTCATAGACTTATAAAATAATTTCATTTTGGTGCTTTTTTCTCTTGATAATAAATACCAATAGAGTACCTTTAGGACATGAGCAACGCAGCAAACAACGCAAACAACGGAGAAAACAAAATGAAGAACGCAAACATTACCATCATCAGCTTTAACGTCTCAACGGCAGACATTGCGGACTTAACCAAGATGACGGCTGAGGCTCAAGCGTTGATCATGGGCGTTGAGCGTATCGAGTCGGCTACAGCTGGTGAGGTTATTGGGCACAACGGGCGTAGGGCGGTATGGTCAGCACTTGCGAGCTTTGACGACGAGTCGGGAAAATGGAACTTTAGAAACCTTGGCAACGGTCGAATGGTTAATCTTTGGAAGTAGAGCGCACATCAAAACCCGCCGCCCTACGGGGCGGCATTTCAACGGAGAAAGTGAAATGAAGAGAGAAGTAAAAAAAGCCGCCAAGTTTTTGGCGTTTAGTTTTGGTGATCATCTAGAGTGTCACCTGTGCGAATTATCAGAGGGGGACATGCTTGAAGAGTTTTTATGTGACGCAGGGTTCGAGGTTGAACCGGGCGAAAAAGATGGAATGATCGAAGAGGCACACAATCAGGTTCACAGAATCAGAGAATTTTTGGCAGTTTGAGGCGGAGAAAATAAAATGATGAACTATGATCAGATGGTGACAGGGCAGAGGATCATCAAGTGCGGTGAGTGTGGCACAGAGCGCTTTGAGCATGAAGGCGGCTGCAGTGCGTGCAAAGAGTACCGAGAATCTTTAATCGAAGAAATCATGAAAAAGCTTGAGCGGCTTTCAACTGAGCAGCTTGAGGCAATCGCGTGTGATCGTGTCTGAATTGTTTTAAATACGGTTTAATGATATATTGAGGAGGGCGGCTGAGCCCTCTGAAAGGTTGACGTATGAGAGTTGGCGGTTTTATAGGGTTCAAAAATTTAAGCATGGTTCAGATTTTGAACTGGTGGGAATCGCAAGATTTTAGCGTTGAGGGTGATCGCGCAACATCGCCATGCAAATCAAAGGTTTTCGTTTTCAGTAGACTGGGCACATATAGAGTTGTATAGATCCCGAATGTCTACACGTCCAACAACGCGCCCAACAGAGGCGCAGAAGCGCAGCTGGCGCCCAGGGTACCCGCCTGGCACGCCCTGCGGTCCTATGCGGTTGCCTGTCTCATATAGCCTCAAAAACTATGAAGACAAAAACCGGAAGCTTTCAGAAGCAAACACGGGGATCATCAGGTCAAGGCGCCACAATCCTGCAAACTAGCGGCTGTCACCAGGGCGCGAAATTCGCCGCTGTGAGGCTGGATCACTTCGAAAGGCTGCAGCGGCATGCCTTGCAGACTCTGAGCCCGCCCAGCGAGCGTTAATAGCCCAATAACGCAAAGCGTCACAGGCATGATCGTGCACGCCGTCTTTTTTAGGGATGTCTTTGCTCCCAGTTTGCCAACGGTAATTGGTGATTGACTTGGCGAAAGACCGCCCGCCTGACTGCGTGCCATAGTTCCACAGCTGAGAAGAACACAGCAAGCGACGATCACCCGCGTTTGTTTCCATGAGGCGCCACAGCAGACGAATGCCCGCGTTGATGTCAATGCGTCCAGGTTGATCCGTATACGCAACGCGGAGACCTAGCCCGCCCGCTGCAGGCGCCAGCTGTACGTCTGTGATCGCGCTTGTCATGTTTTGGTCATCACGCATATTGCGCCCAGCTCTGTCACCGTATGCGGCATGGCAAGGGATTGAACCGGCTGGCAAATCGTGCTCACGGTACGCGGGCCAGATGCCAGGAATGCCAAACGATGGCACGCCTTTGCGGAGCATTGCGCACAAATCAAAAACGCTCGCACGGTCTGGGTTTGCTTCAGCCCAAATCACATCGGCGCCATCTTTGCCGATTCTAGGATCATGGCTTATCACCAGAGCTGAAGGAGAGCGCACGCCAAAGTCCATTGTGATCATTGTCCTCATCCAGGGTTCCGGGCGCCAGGCTGGGCTCATCACGTTGCCTTTTGGATACTCTTCAGGGCTCCACATATCAAAGACGGCGCCCTGTGGCGCCTGCGGTATACAGTAGATATTTTCGAGCACCTCCCGCCGTGAAAGCGCTGTGATCCAATCGTCAAAATTTGGCAGGTTTTCGCGGTTGACTGTTGACGGGCAAAAAAAGCCAGTACCGCCGCGTGATTCAGAAAAGCGAATTTGCCAGGGATCATAACAAGGCTTGCCAAGTAAACACAGCCGGCCGGGAGCGCCTGACCTGACACGGCCAAGCATTGCGCTGCCCACTTCTGAGTCAACCACTTGAGCCTCATCAAGGATCCCCCATCCACAATCAGGGCCCTCAAGGCTGTTGGCTGCCATGCTTTTACCGCTGGGTCTTTTCCATGATAGAGCCCACACAATCGTCTGTTTTCCGTGTTTCTTTGGGCTTTTCCAATGCGGCGCCGGCTGCCCTTTAAATGCGTGGTTGTACGTCCAGCCAAGAGGCTCAAGCAGTGCGGCCATTTCTATGGCTATAGTGCGCGCGCCACGGCCCATTGAGTCGGTGACATAAAAGCCCGCAATGCCTGGATCATCCTCGTGACTGAGGTGGCATAGCATGGCAACAAGGCGAGTTTTTCCAACGCCCCAGCCGCCACACATTGCAACGATTGGAAACTTTTTAGAAAGCCAGAGGGCGATGAATTTCATCTGTCCCTTGTTTGGCTTGAACTCTTTCAACAGATTATCAATCGACATCAACGCCCGCCATAAGATCAAGGTCTGCAGCCTTCGCAAGTTCTTCTCTTACACTTGCCACAATGAACTCAGCAACCTGCGGCGCCGCGTCAGCTTCTGATCCGCGCGCGTCAATGTTGATCATAGGTTGCCCGCCGTTCAGATTGTTGTCAGCGAGGCGCCACCAGTCAACGATTGCCTTGGCGCGCACAGCGTGCGGCACATCTTGATCAGTGGCAAGTTTGAGCATGTGAGTGAGCGCCATGATTCTTGGCTTTGCGTGTGCCCGCCTCACATCAAGATCACGAAGAAAGGCCGCAACGGCTTCATCAGAGGCCCCGCTGAAGTCTTGAGCCCAGGCGAGCCCGCCGACGCCAACAGCCTGCAAGAACTTGCCACGGGTTTCAACGTCTGTGAGATCATCAGCTGAGCCAGCTGCATACCTTTGCGACGTGTTCAGCGTGGTTTCATCTTGGTACGCTGGCGGCTTTGCTTTCATTTCTCTGGCTGTGGCGCCCGTTGTTCTTTCTGCGTGGTAGAGCGCGAAGTCTTGAGACCTTCGCCAGCGTGAAAGCGAACCGCGATTGATGCCGGTTTGCTCTTCAATCTGTGGCATTGAGTAACCCTCTGAGAGCATTTCAAAACACTTCAGTTTTTCTTCTTTGGTTGCGTGCCGTTTTTGTTTTTTCTTCACCATTCAAAAGCCCGTTGCGTGCCGTTGCATTTCGTTGCATTATGGGCACAAATCCAGAAACGACGCAACCAGGGGCGCAGATGAAAACAAAGCGGATCAAGATTTCGGAGCTAACGCCCGACGACATAAACGCAAACAAGGGCACGCAGCGCGGATCAGGAATGCTTGAGAAGTCTTTGCGTGACTACGGCGCCGGGCGGTCTGTGCTCGTTGACAAGTCAGGGCGAATCATAGCGGGAAACAAAACGATTGAGGCGGCTGGCAGCATCGGGCTTGATGAGGCTGTGTTGGTTGAGACTGATGGCACGCAGGTCATCGTTGTCAAGCGCACAGACTTAGACCTAGACAGCCCGCAGGGGCGCGGCTTGGCTATTGCAGATAATCGAGTCGCCGAGGTTGGGCTTGAATGGGATATGGAAGCACTCGAAAAAATCGGCGAAGAGTTAGACCTCGGTGAGTTTTGGTTTGACGACGAATTGCCCGAAATAGATTTCGGAAGCATTGACGGCGACGAAGACGGGCCCGCAGGTGATGCCGACGCAGTGCCAGAGGTCGAGGACGTACCGACAAGCAAGCGCGGCGACTTGTGGACACTTGGCGAGCATCGGGTATTGTGCGGCGACTCGACGAACGCCGACGACGTGGCGCGGCTTATGAATGGACAGCGAGCAGACACATGTTTGACTGATCCGCCGTACGGACTAGGCGATACAGTTAGCGTAAAAAATAACTATGATGAACATGATGATTCTGTTGAGAATCTGAAGAAGATTATTTCTGAATTTATTCCATTGGCGCAAGATGTGGCCACCATAATAGTGATCACGCCTGGCAACGGAAACGCGCGAAAATACCCACAGCCGACTTGGACGATGGCATGGTTTACGCCGGCATGGGCGGGGCGAGGTCCGTGGGGCTTTTGTTGTTGGCAACCGATACTTTGTTACGGTAATGATCCAAAACTAGCAAACGGTATGGGATGTCATCCAGACGCAATTGTTCACACTGAATCTTCAGAGAAAAATGGGCACCCTTGCCCTAAGCCTATAAATTTCTGGATTTGGCTAATGAATAGAGTTGTGGTGCCTAATGGCTTAGTTTTTGAGCCATTTACAGGGTCAGGTACCGGCATCATCGCAGCCGAAGAAACAGGGCGCAAATGCTACGGCATGGAAATCTCGCCGCAATACGTGGACGTAATCGTTAAACGCTGGCAGGATTACACGGGCAAAGAAGCCACACACGAAGACGGGCGCACGTTTGCCCAGGTAGCCGAAGAAAGGGCAGACAGTGAAAAAGAAAGCACCTAAGAAGAAGAACATAGACACATGGCGCAAGATTGAGATCAAGTTGCCCGCCGGGTTCATTAAGGGGCTGTCAGCTGTGAGAAATAGCAAGGGCGAAGCGCTACCGCTACCAGAGGCGAGGGGCAACGCAATCTTGAACCGCATGGCATACGCTTTGAATATATCTGAAGGGCTGGCGCATCGTGTCGACTCTTTGACAGCTGACTTGAAGAAAGCCTTCAAGATAATCGAAAAACTAGAAAACAAATTGAAAGATGAGAGCGTTGAATATGAAGAAATCAAACAAGAGTTTGAAGAAAAAAGCACAGGTGATGATCGCGGCAAATCCGGAGACAATCAAGATCCTGAATCAGATTGAGATTGATGACGCTGGCGGGCTTGGCGCCGCTGAGCAGAGAGGCGAGAAGCTTGAGAAGGTCTTGCAGGCTGCAGGGCTTTCAGATGGCGGCTCATCCATCAATTACAAACAAGAGGTTGAGCGGCTGCAAATTCAGCTGGCATCAACTCGTGACGCTTTTGGCAAAGCTTCAAACGCTCAAAACACGCTCAAGCTTGAGGTGCAAGACATGGCTGAGACAATCAAAGACTTGAACGCCAACATTGAGCGAGCCAAAGAGCTGGCTGATTCTCGAAACAAAATCATCAGAAGCTTTCTTGAGGTTGTAAACGAGGTGGGCTTTTGATAGTGTTTGAGGTACCGAGTGGTTTACTAATGTAGTCAAAGCACAGTACAGTACTTGGTTTAGGAAATGGGCGCACGAAGGGCTCAGGCTTATGCTTGAGCCCTTTTTGTTTTTCTGCGTGCGTCTGTTAGAATAAGCAAATCCCCCTTGATGGTTTAAACAATTAGAAACCAATCCAGGACAAAGCCCGCCGGCCTTTTGGTTTGCGGGTTTTGTTTTTTCCTGTCCCTACAGTGCGGTACAATGTAAACAAAACGGGTGCGTTGTATGCAGCGCGCCCACAATGTATACTAGGGTACGTATGACAACACTTTACACGATAGCCCAAGAGCGCGCGCGTGAGTTTCTTGAACTTCCCGAAGAGTTGCCCGGCCGTCCAGCTGGGTACAGTGGAACAAGGATCACGGGCGGACATTTACCCACAGAGTATGAACACAATGTGGAATTTCGCACGCCCAGGCGCAGAGCGATCATGATTGGGCGCATGCTGAGGACTAGCCCGATTCTGTCACTTGCTGAAGAGTATCTGACAGGGCTGTGCACAGCTGTGAAGTTGACAGTCAAGCGGAATGAAAACACAAGTGAAGCAGCGGCGGAAGCTTTAGAGCGTCAGTTTGGCCTTGGCAAGTATGAGGATGCAGGCGGGCGAATGGGTGACATGAGCACCGACGACTTGATCCGGCATTTAATGAGCGCGCGCATGTATGGGCATGTGGCAATTTCTGAGGCGTATGAATACGACGAAAAAGACGGATTGTACTACATCAGCCTACATCGTCGGCGCCAAGAGTCATATGACGCCTATATCACAGAGCAGGGTACTGAGCGGCTGTTGGGCATTCTGCAGCGTTATGGCTATGTATCCGGCACCGTTTCAGGTCGCATTCTTCCAATGGCTGAAACTCTTTGGCTGGTTAATCGGCAAGATATAGGCTGGTATGATGGGCAAAGCGTTTTCCGTTCTGTTTATCCGCATTGGAGATCAGAGCAGCTCAGGTACAGGCTTGAAGATTTGGCAGCGAACAAGTACGCGGATCCACCGGCTCAGGGCAAGCTGTTGCTTGATCGCTTTGTGCAGTTTGCGAACGGCATGGACGGCGCCCCGCCTACCCGTCAGAACTTTGTTGAAGAGTTGGCAGATATGGCGGGCAAGCTTGAGAATTTGCACAGTGATGAAAACGGGCATCTGTTGCAT
>Ga0233439_10003691_pt1 | contig 15583 bp, 14 predicted proteins | sample SI_123_September_6_FD_182713 | JGI IMG/M metagenome (GOLD analysis project Ga0233439, IMG submission 182713) | Seawater microbial communities from Saanich Inlet, British Columbia, Canada - SI_123_September2016_100_MG | ecosystem: Environmental > Aquatic > Marine > Inlet | place: Canada: British... | reverse complement strand
ACGTGGCGGTTTGAAGAAGATTCAAAAGACTGTAGGTCTTGATCGTGGCGACGACCTTTCACAGCTCACCGGTCGCGATGCCGTAAACCTGTGGAATATGGCGCAGAATGGCGAACCCAACGCTTTGAAACGCTTATTCGCTACAACGCCGAAGACGTTACTTCACTCCCTCGTTTAGCTGAATACGCTTATGGACAGAATTCGGCGGGTACCCCGATGGCAGTTCCAGGATTCTTCTCCCCTGTTAGTTTTGACACCTCATCCCTTCCCTATGACCGAGCTCTAGTCCAATACTTATGCAGATGATGACGTAAATGGGTGCTAGACTTGCTGCTTCATTCTCGGGCTCCGGCTCGGGCGCTAACGCATGTATGTGACTCAGCGATAACATCACCCCACTGACTAACTCCATTTAGTTCAAGGGCAAAACTGGCGAGAGTATTGTCGGCACTTCAGTACACCGAACACCCAATCCTTAGTAACACGGTTTTCCTCGCAGCATGGGGAGGTTGGCCTGATGCCGCTGAATCGGCGACACGATCACTCCGAGAGGTCGTTCGACAGCTTTCCGCAACTCATTTCGCGTCTATCGATCCTGAAGACTTTTTTGATTTCGCCGAGCAACGTCCCGAAATTTCCAACGAACCTGATGGATCTCGCAAGCTCACGTGGCCTGAGAACAAGTTTTACTACTGGAAATCTGACGACGGTGGTCGCGATCTATTGATTTTCATTGGTGTTGAACCGAACTTGAAATGGCGCACTTACACCGATCTTATCCACAAGGTCGCCAGCGAAAGCGATACAAGGCTCCTTGTGACAGTCGGCGCTCTACTGGACTCCGTCCCTCATACCCGCTCGCCTCGCGTTACCGGATCTTCGATCAACACAGGTTTGGGTGTCGGTTTCGAACATATCAAATACGTTGTGCCAAACTACGAAGGGCCATCTGGTCTAACTTCGGTTCTGACAGACCGACTCAGTCAAGACAAAATACCTTCTGCGAGCATCTGGGGGCACTCACCGCACTACCTCCAAGTAGCGCAGAACCCGACCCTCACCCACGCGATACTCTCCGAATTGCAGAAGTTTATAGCAGCACCCATCGACCTAGATAAGCTGGAGAAGGAAGCTGAAGAATTTGACGAAAACCTTGTCAGGGCGCTCTCTGACCAGCAAGAGATTGAAGGCTACGTAAAACGGCTCGAAGAGCGTTATGACTCGGAAGAGGAGTTCCGACAGAGCCCTGAACCGGCCGCTTTAGTACAAGAACTTGAAGACTTTTTACGCCAGCAGCGCGGTTCTGACGAATCGGCTGGCAATGGGGACAACGAAGATTGAGCAAAATATCCGAACGACTCACTAAACTCGGGCAAACCGAACGTTCTGGTTTCGGGTTTGGTGCCCGTGCTACCAGCACGAAAGTTCCAGTGATCCTGATTGGCGTTTCTATTAAAAAAGTGAGTGATGCTGCCGATGTAGACGCTGATCTTTTCATCCTTGCTGCCGATTCGAAGGGCGCTGCCCAAGCAACTGCAGTGAAAGACGCTGAAATTTGGGGCGTTTCAATTTCAGGCGGATCGTCTAAAGAGATCGATGCAGCTGTTGAGGCTGGCGCCGATTTTGTTGTAGTTGAAAACGAATCGGCTCCGGGAGCGGCACTGCGAGATGACGACACGGCCAAAGGTTTCGTTGTATCTGCAGACGTAACGGAAGACCGCGCAAAGGCGATCGAGGCTGCCCCATTTGAATTTCTAGTCCTAGACGGAACAGGCCTCAAGCTTCCGCTCAATGTTGGTTCTGTTTTTGATGTACAAGAAGAACTTGCACGCTACTCGTGTCATATATTTCTGAAAGTGACAGAAGTTCCCGATCAAATTAATCTGGAACTTCTGCGTGATATCGGAATCTCGGCATTGATTTACGACGGTGGCTCAATATCGAGCGAAGATCTTGCCACACTACGGAAGACAATCGACCTGCTCGAACCCAAGAAGCAGAAAAGTTCTGCCGGGGCAACGATTCCACGTGCTGGCGAATCTTCGGCGCAGGATGACGACGACGATCACGATCATGACCTGGAAGACGACGACTGGGAATAACGGTATTTGAGACCGGACGTTCGTTTTGAACGTAATTGTTTAAAGCGGAAAGCGATTAATAGGGAACCAACATGACGAACTACACGATCATAGGGCTCGGACGAATCGGTACATCACTCGGAATGGCCATTCGAAGCAAGGGAGATTCAAAAGTCGTCGGTTATGACGCCGAAAACAGCGCACAGACTCTCGCTCAACGTATGGGCGCAGTCGACTCTGTGGAATGGAACATCGACAAAGCTGTCGAAAACGCCGATGTGGTAATCGTCGCCACGCCAGCCGGATCTCTGTATGACGTGTTCGACGGTATTTCTCGCCATCTGAAAGACGGGGCAGTTGTAACAGATACCTCTCCCGCAAAACGGGCGGTAATGGAATGGGCGAAAGATTTACTTCCTTCGAACGTTGGTTATGTCGGCGGCAATCCCCTTACTGGTGCATCGATCCGGGAGCAAAAAGAAGCTTCGGGATACATTTTCCACAACGCAAAGTGGGCCGTTGTTACTCCGTCGACTGCCGATTCTCGTTCGATCAAGGCAGTTACCGATCTGATCGAAAGCGTCGGCGCTAAGCCGGTCTTTATGGATGCACACGAACACGATTCGTTTTCTGCAGCCACTAGTGGGCTACCCGCGGTAGTTTCTGCCGCAGTGATGAACGCTGTTAGTACATCTCCATCTTGGGCGGAGATCAGCCGGTTCGTTGGCGGCGATTTCGACAACATTACTTCACCCGCCTCGGGCGATCCTGCTTCGTCCCAGAGTGCGGCTGCCACCAATGCCGACATGCTTGTCTACTGGATCGATCAATTGATCGAACGATTTCAGGCCATCAAAGCTGGACTAGAAGACGACGAAGCACGTTTCGCTTCAGACGGACCGCTTGCAGAATCGTTTATTCAGGCTTGGGAACAACGTGCTCGGCTAGAAGCCGGCGTTGCTGATCGTCACCCGAATACCGATGAGCGAGCGCCGATCCCATCATCAAGCGAAAGCATGATGGGGTTGTTCTTTGGCAGCCGTGTTGCCAAAGTAATGGGGCGCGGACCAGACAAGAAAAAAGACACGACGAAATACGATCGTCGTAGGATGAAGTAACAGGATTCTAATGCCAGTAACTATTGCACGTCCGCGGTCTCTGCGCGGAGAAATTATTGCCCCCGGAGACAAGTCGGTTTCACACAGGGCGATAATGTTCAACGCCTTGTCGAACACGGGTACAGCGAGCATCACAAACTTTTCTCCAGGGGGCGATTGCACAGCAACGATTGAGATCATGCGTGAACTGGGGGTTGAGATCACTCGGAACGCTGATCCAAACGGAATGGGCGATAGCCTCACCGTGAAGGGCGTGGGGCTAAACGGCTTACAAGAGCCTTCGGAAATTCTTGACGCTGGAAATAGTGGGACTACGACTCGGTTAATGTCGGGAATACTCGCGGGGCGAGATATTCTCACAATTCTTACTGGAGATGATTCACTTAAGTCTCGTCCGATGGGACGAGTCGTGAATCCTCTGACTGAAATGGGCGCTGTAATCTCGGGTCGCGCTGGCAACACTCTCGCACCTCTTGTGTTTCACGGTGGGTCGCTCCGCGGTTCGACATACGAGATGCCAGTCGCTTCGGCTCAGTTGAAATCATGTCTTCTTCTAGCAGGACTCCGTGCCGACGGTATAACAACGTTGACCCAGCCCGCTGAGTCGCGTGACCACACTGAACGAATGTTCTCGGCAATGGGAGTCAATCTAAAAACCTCTGGCCTTGATCTTGTACTTGAGCCCTCTGAACTCAATACGGTCGATGTAGAAATCCCAGGTGACATCAGTAGCGCAGCATTCTGGATGGTCGCAGGAATTTGTCATCCCGATGCAGAATTGATGATTCGAAATGTAGGAATTAACCCCACACGAGCCGGAATAATTACAGCCCTTCAGATGATGGGAGCTAATCTCACATTGATTGATGAACGAGTTGTGGCTGGTGAACCGGTCGCGGATGTTCTGGTCAAAACTAGTCAACTAAACGGCATTGAGCTTTCTGGCGACATCGTCCCGCTCCTCATCGACGAGATTCCGGTGATAACTGTAGCTGCCGCTATTGCTGAAGGTGAGACCGTAATTCGGGATGCTGAGGAGCTTCGTGTAAAAGAATCAGATCGGATTCACACGAGCATTACTTGGCTCAACGGAGCCGGTATCGATGCCGTTGGGACTGATGACGGCATGATTATTCCCGGTGGAGGTTCGATCGGAGGTGGGCAGTTCCAGAGTTCTAACGATCACCGACTTGCGATGAGTCTCGGTATAGCAGGGCTTATATCTATTGATCCGATAACAATCGTTGATCCTGACGAAGCTGGCAGTTCTTATCCAGATTTCTGGAAGATCATTCAAAAAATCGGTGGGTTGATTGAGTAGCGAGTCTGCCAAAACCAATAACCCGATCGTTGTAGTCATTTCTGGGCCTTCAGGAGTAGGAAAAGACGTGATGATCGATCGAATGATCGAATCAGCTCGAATTGGATTCCATTTCACTGTTACAGCGACCACACGTGATCCTCGTCCCGGCGAAACTGACGGTATAAATCACCACTTCGTTACAGTCGACGAATTTATCAACCAGATTGCCGCAGATGATCTACTTGAGTGGGCACAGGTCTACGGCAACTACTACGGCGTTCCTAAGAAACAGGTACGCGACGCACTAGCTGCAGGTAATCACGTCATCCTGCGAGTCGATGTTCAGGGAGCAAAACGCCTGAGCGAAATCATTCCGGAGGCATTGTTGATATTCATCATTCCGCCGTCGTTAGACGTACTGAAGAGTCATCTGCAAAAACGCGGAGTCGATACCGAAGCCGAGATGACCAAGCGCCTCGAAGCAGCCACTGAAGAAATTTCACAGGCAAGCCTTTTTGATTTCACAGTTACCAACGAAGAAGGTCGCTTGGACGACACGGTGGATCAGGTGGTCGAAATTATCGAATCTGAATCTCAACGAATTCCACCACGTAAAATGAGCATTTAATATCCACCGTTCTTCGATGCGCTATATGGTCTTCTGGCGAGCGAAGAAACCTTATCTCTTGAATCCATGACACTTGATGCGTACAGTTCAACCGGAATTGTATCTAGCGATTCCGACGTCATTCTTCTATTTATCGAAGGCGAGTATCAGGTCAAAACCAGTGATCGAATACATTCGGTCTCAGGATCGGCACTGGGGTATATCAACTCAGGTGTTAGATTCGAAATAATCAGCGGTGAATCACCGGCCTCCTATTTGATCGCTAATTGCCCTGGAAATGAACACAAAGTTTCGATTGAACACGACTCGATGATCGTAGCCGGCGGTGTCACAATTCTCAGAACCGACCGCTATGATCGCTTCCCTGACTCTGGTCTGGTGCGGGACGGAATGTTCTATCTCGAAGATGGAAAAGTAGCGACCTATCATTCGCAGGATGTCGAAGCTGAAGTTTTTGTGTTTCTAAAGGGTATCTGCGATGCCAAAGTCGATGGTCACACCGAGAGATTCACTGCTGGTGAAGTGCTCTACGTTTCTGCTGAAGAGAATCACGAACTAGCAAACGTTGGTAATAACCGACTTAAAGTATGGCTAACGGTAACTCCAAACGTAATTCCAAGCCATACGTTCTATTAAAGAGCAGTCTGATGGCAAATGGAAGCGAACGACAGAACGTCTAGACGGACTCGAATCCCGGCCGTCTTCAGCATAGGTCAAGACGAACGATCGTTGTTACACGACTAAGATATCAAGCTGAGCTAAGACGGCTCAAACAACTCGGTCTTAAAACGGCTTCGCTGCACGGAAATGTACTGCTCGGCAGTCATTGCTGGATTGCTCTTCGCCAACAGCTCTCTGGCTACCTGAGCGTCATTTCCAAGCAGGTCGAGTACGGTCGCAGTCATGACCTTTGCCGGCGCCACGACAGCAATCTCGTAATCTTCAATCAAATAGTCATGTCCATGACCAACCCCTGACGCAGAGTTAGCGTACGGGTGGATAACTGGCATGATCTTGCTCAGATCCCCCATATCGGTCGACCCACCATGCGTCTGGGAAGCACCAACCACGCTGATTGAATCACGTCCTAATACGAGTTTAGCGTTTTCGATGAACAGTTTTTGCATCGTTGGATCTTGCACGAGACCATGGTATCCGGCGATTGACTGGACTTCGACAGATGCTCCCACAGCCAGCGCCCCTGCTCGATAGCAGCGTATGACTTTTTCTGCGATCGGTTCGAGGGCTTCTATCGATTTAGCGCGAACACGACCATCGTAAATCACTTCACCTGGTATGGCGTTCACCGATGCTCCACCATTTGAAATTATTCCGTGGACTCGAATAACATCGGCTTCCCTGAACGTCTCACGCTGTGTATTGATTGCTGTATTAGCAAGCATGGCTGCCTGAAGGGCGTTGATGCCGTAGTCAGGTGCGCCACCAGCATGTGCTGACCTGCCGATGTATCTGACTTGGTGAGAGACGTGGGCGTTCGACCCGCCGCCAATACTGAGCGTTGACGACCCGTTTCCTGTCGACGTGTGAACCATCATCGCCATGTCGACATCGTCAAACGTGCCTAAACGGATCATCTCTTGTTTGCCAGAGAGGAACTCGAGTTTACCTGAAGCTCTCAGTGCTAGCCGATCTTGAATATCTATGAATTCTTCTGCGGGCGTCACGATGAACACAACGTTGCCGGAGAGAGCGTTTTGAAGCTCGGCTGCGCTAAGTGCAGTTGCTACCCCTAGCATCGAACCGATTTGGGCGTGATGCCCGCAGGCGTGCGCAGCACCGGTTTCAGTGTCTGCTCCAGGATGAGTCGGAACCCGAAGTGCATCCAGTTCGGCGATAACTGCAACAGTTGGACCCGGATTAGCGCCTCTAAGAACAGCTTTCATGCCAGTTCTGGCAATTCCTGTTTCAACTACAAATCCTAACGATTGCAGTCGTTGTTGAACGTAGGCTGCGGTCTTATTCTCATTGAATCCCGTCTCAGGCGTGCTGTAGACGGTCTTCGCATCGGTAATGAGATCACGCGTAGCGCTGTCGATCGCACGTAAAGCTACTGCCCGCATTCGGGATGTGTCGGCTGATGTCATAGATTATTCGGTATACGTCGTTTCAGATCGAAAACCGCGCATTCGGCTCAGGTACTCACTGATCGTCATCGGCGCATTGAACGCCCCTGCGACCTTTCGCCCCTTCGCCCCATCATCAGCAAGCAAGTCGACGACGGTCATTCCCATAGCTTTTCCGGCCTTGATGACGGCAAGATCATAGTTTTCGACTAAATAGTCGATACCGTGACCGTTGCCGCTTGTAGCATTTGCGGTCGGTTGAATCGTTGGCATGATCTGACTCACGTCGCCCATATCAGTACAACCAGAACTGTGACTGAGTTCGATGATGTTGTCGTCACCTATCAACGAACCGGCATTGTGACGATAAATCTCAGTGAGTCGACCATCATATTTTGATGGCAAGTAACCGGGATTAGTAGTGATTTTCACAGACGCTCCCGTAGCGAGCGCTCCAGCGCGAATAGCCCGGTCAACTTTTTCGGATGTAGTCAATATTGCAGGAACGTTCGACGCCCGCACGTAAGTCTCAATCCTCACATCCGCTGGTACAGAGTTAACCGCTGCCCCGCCCTTGGTGATGATTGGGTGAACCCTCACCGTGTCACTATCTCGGAACGTCTCCCTCTGCGCATGGATCGCTGCCAGACCAAGATGAGCCGCGTTTAGAGAGTTAATTCCAAGATGTGGTGACCCGCCCGCATGTGCAGCTTTACCTGTGTATTGGATCGTTTTACCGATCATTCCGTTGTTTGAACCGCCGACACCGAACGTGCCGGGCGTTTCGCCGCCTGTGTGGGTGAGCATCGCTATATCGACGTCGTTAAGAAAACCTAGTTTGATGAATTCTTGCTTGCCGCCGAAGAATTCAATCTCACCGTTCCCTCGAAGCGATTCCCGGTACTCAAGTTCGATGTACTCTTCAGCCGGTACAGCCATAAAACTAATCTTGCCCGAAAGTCCGTTCAGCACTGACGATTCAGCTATACCTGCCGCAACTGTGAGCATCGAGCCGATTTGAGCGTGATGTCCGCATGCATGTGCCGCGCTAGTCACCGAATCGGCGTGGGCATGACCGGGAACGATCAGAGAATCCAGTTCGCCCATTACCGCGACATGTGGGCCAGGTTTGCCGGTATCAAACGTTCCAATAACGCCTGTTAGAGCAATTGCCGTCTGCACTTCCATGCCGTTGGAACTAAACCAATCAGCAACTAATTTTGAAGTACGCGCTTCCCGGTAGCCACTCTCAGGGTGATCAAGAATGTCGCGGGCGATGCGCTCTAACTCGTCGGCGCGGTTATTGATCGACGAACTAAGCGAACTCTTTAAATTGGCACGTTTAGCCATAAGGAGAAATCTACGATAGTGATTGGTACGGCGGCGAGTGTAGCAGTCAGTCGACGCTGAGCCGTGTAATTAGTGGCAGTTACAGACTCAAATTTTTGCTAAGAGTCCCTATACTCACCTTTATGAACAAAGTAGTACTAGCTCCCCAAGGTTTCAAAGAGAGTCTCACCGGCATGGAAATTGCCGAAGCGATGTCTATCGGTGTCAAAAGCATTTGGCCTGATGCCCAGACCGTGCTAATTCCTGTAGCCGATGGCGGCGATGGGACTTTGCAGGCATTAGTCGACAGTTCAGGTGGAGAAGTTAGAACCGCGATGGCGGAAGATGCCATCGGCAGAACAATCGAAGCAGAATGGGGTGCTCTCGGCAATGGCACAACTGCGGTTATAGAAGTAGCGAACGCAATTGGTTTGGCTCGATTGGAGCAAGAGGAACGAGACGTTCGAAACGCTTCGACATTCGGTGTTGGCCAACTATTTATTGAGGCCCTCGACGCTGGATTTAGTGACTTCATCATCGGTGTCGGTGGCAGCGCCACGAATGACGGTGGCGCTGGCATGATTCAGGCCATGGGTGGCAAACTTACGAATGCCAACGGTGACGAAATTGCCCGAGGAGGTATTGCGCTGTCCGATCTCGCGAACATCGATGTGTCCGGTCTCGATCCTCGAATGGTGGGTGCAAACGTAGTCGTTGCGTGCGATGTGAATAATCCGCTGTGTGGCACGAGAGGCGCTTCGGCGGTTTTTGGACCGCAAAAAGGTGCAACTTACAAAGATATTCAAGAACTCGACGTTGCACTCGGTAATTTCGCCGAGATAATCGCCAAGGATCTCCACACCGACGTAGCCAAAATTCCCGGAGCTGGCGCCTCTGGTGGACTCGGAGCTGGGCTAATGGGTTTCTTTGATGCACGATTACGTCTTGGAGCAGACATCGTGCTTGAAGCCCTCAGTCTCGACAAACACCTCGAAGATGCCGACCTCGTCATTGTTGGTGAAGGTCAGTTCGATCGCTCAACCGTTTTCAACAAATCTCCTGTCGCAGTCGCACAACGCGCCAAACGTCGCGGCACTCCCGTCATTGGAATCGCCGGTTCACTCGGCGCAGGCTTTCGTGAAGTGCACGAGCATGGGATCGATGCCGTTTTTAGTCTCGTAAACCGACCCATGTCGCTCAAAGCGGCGATGGAAGATACGAAGCGGCTCGTCGCTATTGCAACCGAGGAAGCATGTCGGGCGCTCGCAATCAAATTTTAACTTGCGGGCTATTCGTCCGCGAGAATGACTAAGTGGACTTCGAGAGGTCCATGAATTCCTGTCACAGTCGTTCCTTCAATGTCGGCCGTCTTGCTTGGGCCCGAAATCAGGTTCATCGACCCCGCTAATTCGCCTGACATGAAGTCGTTACGTTCCATAGCGAACAATTCGTCGAGTGAATCAAGAACTTCACCAGGCCTCAAAACAGCGATATGAGTCGGTGGTGCTAGCGATACGAGCCGAGAAAGCCCGCTTCGTGGGTGGAGAACTACGGTGCCTGTCTCGGCTATTGCATAGTCGACACCCGTAATACCAATATCAGCCGAAAACGCCTTGCTCTTAGATTTTTCGATTTGAGCTTGAGAATTCTCACCGTGGTGCTCGGTCGTCTCCAGAGTTGCACCTGCGTTCGTGATCGCGGCTTCAACGCCAATTTGATCGATCGCATCATGGTTCGAACGTAATACAGACTTTGCCTTTTTCTCTATACAAATGCGAGCGACGTAATTCACAGCGTCTTCCGAGTTGGATGCACGATGTACTTTCCATCCAGCCTTTGCCGCTTCCTCTGCCATCTGATCGGCTAGATCTTTTGATCGCTCTAACGCATCGATCGATGCTTTGACGGCGTTGGCCTTCGCTGTAGCCGCATCTTCGAAACCTGCAGTTTCCGTAATGCTGGTCGGTGACAGCACTTCGGTTCTTCCGAGACCCGCCGTTACTCCAGCGATGAATTTTGCTCGATCTGCCATTATTTCAAGTCTCCACTTCGTTTCTTGAGTCTCGATTTCAAAGAACTTGCCGCAATCACCGGAAAATCTCGTGTTGAAGTCCAGCCCGACAACGGCGGCGGAGCCTTTTTCAACCAACCGTTTCGAGAAAGTGGTTTCAGAGCTATGCTTGCGATACGAGAGCCAATATCGAATCTCTTGCGCCCCATCATTCCCATTCGCCAAGCCTTCCAAATGCCTCGTTCTTTGGCAGAAGAAGTACGCTCTACTTTATCGGTCGAACCCTCCGCCGTACGGTATCGCAGTTCGAGCAACATTCTTGGTATGTTGATTTTCACTGGACAGGCGTCGTGACACGCGCCACACAGCGAAGAAGCACTCGGCAGATTGTCTGCGTCCTTTAGCCCGGTAAGCACAGGAGTAACGATTGCTCCGATAGGACCCGGGTACACCCAGCCGTAAGCGTGTCCTCCGACTTTTCGGTAGACAGGACAGGCGTTCAGGCATGCTCCGCAACGAATGCAGTTCAATGACTCGCGCAACTGAGGGTCTTCGAGAAGTTTTTGACGACCGTTGTTCATAATCACGAGGTGGAACTCTTCAGGTCCCTCTTCCTCATCTGGTTTACGCTTGCCATTTACCATCGTCACGTACGTAGAAATTCTCTGCCCCGTTGCTGAACGAATCAGAATTCGCAGCATCGTGCTTAAATCTTGAATCGAAGGAACGATTTTCTCCATGCCCATAACAGCGACATGAACGCGAGGAACAGTCGTCGACATTCGACCGTTGCCCTCATTTGTCACTAAAGCAATGGATCCCGATTCAGCGACAGCGAAGTTCACGCCGGTTACCGACATATCAGCACGTTCGAATACGCCCCGAAGCTTCTCTCGCGCCATCATCGTTAGCTCAGTAGCATCTGGCACACGGTCGCCGTCTTTGTAGTCGTCATCAAGAAGCCTTGCGACGTCCGCTCTCGATTTGTGTACCGCCGGTGCGATCAGGTGATACGGAGTTTCGTTGGCAAGTTGAATAATGTATTCACCGAGATCAGTCTCGACTGTCTCGAATCCCTCATCGGTCATCGCCTCGGCGAGTCCCATTTCCTCCGAAACCATCGACTTCGATTTGATGACGGTCTTGATCTTCAGTTTGTGCGCAAGATCAAGAATGTGCTGGCGCGCCTCTTCCGCATCATCGGCGAAGAACACGCTTCCGCCGTTCTTCTCTACGTTGTCAGTAAGCAGCCCAAGGTAGTAATCGAGATGAGCGATCGTGTGATCTTTGATCGCCTTGCCCTTGGTTCGTAGGTTTTCCCAATCAGGAGTTTCGCCCGCCGCGGTCAAGCGGCCCTTGAAGAATCCGGTGTAGACATGTTCTATCGACTGCTGAATCTGTGCGTCTGCTAGAGTCAAAGCCGCTTTTGATCGGAAGTTAACTGTCAATGGCTTCATCGTTTTGGCTCCGATGTGCTCCTATTTCTAATCGATTCGGCTAGCACTTGAGCGATATGTACGACTTGAACATCCGATCCGCGTCTTCGAAGTCCGCCCTGCATTTGGTAAACGCACCCGGTGTCAGCAGCGACTACCGTGCTTGAACCGTTTGCTTCGATGAAATCTAGTTTCTCGTCGAGAATTGCAGAAGATATGTCGGGCATTTTCACCGAGAACGCACCTCCGAAACCACAGCAAACATCCGCCCGTTCCAGTGGTGAGAATTCGAGTCCCTCGATGTTTACCAGCATCTCTATCGGCTGTTCATCGACTCCAATTTCACGAAGAAGATGGCAGCATTTGTGATAGGTCGCGTAACCGTCACTCTTCCCTGCAATCGCATCTGTACCAAAGAAATGACTTAGGAACTCCGTGAGTTCGAACAATCTGTCGCCTACTCGCTTTGCGCGACCAGCAAGTTCTTTGTCGTTTCTAAACAGATCGCCGTAGTAGTTTCGAACCATCGCTGCACATGATCCTGAGGGAACGACAATCGGGCCCTTCACTTTTTCAAATAAATCAATGAATCGCTCGGCTACCGGGTGCGCCTCTGACCTAAATCCGCTGTTGAACGCTGGTTGCCCACAACATGTTTGGTCGTTGAGAAAATCGACCGATACTCCGAGATACTCGAGGACTTCGACTGTGTTTTCTCCTACGTTTGGAGCGAGTTGGTCGACCATGCAGGAAGCGAACAGTGTGACACGATCTGGGCGTTGTATGACGGTAGTGTTTTTAAGCATATTCAGAAATTACCAGATTCCCGTGGCTTGTTAAGCTCAATTTCGACATTACGAAGGCTCCGGTGCTGTGGTATTTTTTTTCCATAGTTTCGTGAAAAGCTGGAGAATATCTCACTTGGGTTCTACTAAATACGATGTTGTTGTCATTGGTGCCGGAATAATCGGCCTGTCAACGGCGATGAAATTGCTAGAGCGGTTTCCGCATATAAAACTGACAGTTCTTGAAAAGAACGTCAAAGAAGGGACACAACAAAGCGGGCACAACTCTGGGGTTATCCACTCAGGTATCTACTACCGTCCCGGCTCGTTCAAAGCTGATTTTTGTGTAGCCGGTCGTGCGTCGATGACACAGTTCTGCGAAGAGAACGATATCCCAGTGTGGACGTGCGGCAAGTTAATCGTAGCGAGCGATGCCGCTGGTTTAGAACGACTAAATGCCCTCGAAGAACGAGGAACCGCCAATCAAGTTGAAGGCCTACGTATGGTCGACAACGACGAAATGGCGGAGATCGAACCGCACGTCGTGGCTCTCAAAGCCCTTTACGCACCTGGCACCGGGATCGTAGATTATCGCAACGTTACCGCTGTCTATGCCGACCGCGTTCGTGCGGCTGGCGGTGAGATTCACTTCAGCACTGAACTCAATGGTTCGAAGATCGTTGGAGGTGTCACTGTTCTCAATACATCTTCCGGTGATTTCGAAACTTCGAACGTCATTAATTGCGCTGGATTACATTCTGATCTTGTAGCAGAGACCATGGGTGTTGAAACCGGATTACGAATCATTCCATTCCGGGGCGAGTATTACAAACTCCGCAAAGAGAGCGAGTTCATGGTCAAAGGGCTTATTTACCCCGTGCCCGACCCTGCATTCCCCTTCTTGGGCGTTCACCTAACTCAGACCATGAAAGGCTGGGTAGAGGCGGGGCCGAACGCAGTGCTCGCAACCAAGCGCGAAGGATACCGTAAGCGCGATTTCTCGATGGGTGATTTTCTGCGCACGATCACTTTTCCAGGATTTTGGAAGATGGGAATACGTGAGTGGAAAACAGGTGTTTGGGAGATCAATAGGTCACTCAGAAAATCTGTATTTCTCGATGGCCTTCAACAACTGGTTCCCGAACTTACTTCGGAAGATTTGGACGGCACTGGTTCAGGGGTACGGGCTCAGGCGGTCGATCGGGCAGGCAATCTTGTTGACGACTTCCGCATTGAAGAGTCACGCGGGGCGATCCACGTGCTCAATGCTCCATCTCCGGGCGCAACTTCATCGCTCGTAATTGGCGACTACATCGCTGATCTTGCGGTGAAGAACTTTGGTCTAACCGCCACTCCGCAGGTTGCAGTTAGTTAGTTTTATAACGCTAAGCAATCCGATGATTACCGCATACGATTGTCGCCACTCCACATGTCAGCGTTCGATCCAAGATTAGCCTTAACCGGTTGGGTAGCAGCCGACAATCGACCGGCTATACCCGCAGGAAGCTCGTATTCGAACGCCGGAATATTTAGATCAAGTTCATCGGGTGATCTTGCCCCAACGAGCAACGAAGTAATACCGGGACGGGAACGAACCCACGCAAGAGCGATTTTTGCTGGGTGTTCTCCAAGTTCAGCAGCGATCTTGATAACCTGTGTGATCGCATCGAACGTTTCAACCTCACAACCCTCTTCACCGTGATGCGCCAGTGGTCGAGTGTTACTGAATAATCGAGATCGAGACAGACCGTCTGGAACTTCATCAGGTGAGCCGTAGCGTCCGGTGAGCAATCCTTGTGCAAGGGGACTGTAACAAATCAGTCCGATGTTGTTTTCAAGGCATGTCGGCTGAATTTCAACTTCAATCGGACGCCACAGCAAGTTATAGGGAAGCTGGTTCGTGACTAACTCGGCAGATTCCAGTGCTGTGGTTAGATCTTGAACACCGAAGTTACAGACACCTATCGCACGTATTTTTCCCGCATCTCGAAGTTTCAGCAGAGCTGCAATCGAATCCTCAGCGGTCACGTCATGATTAGGCCAGTGAATCTGGTACAAGTCGATATGGTCGGTCTGCAGTTTTTGCAAACTAGCGTCACAAGTCTGCTCAACCAGATCAGGCACTAAATGCGCTGGGCTTATCTTCGTAGCGATTACAGCTTCGTTTCGGCGACCGACTAAAGCCAGGCCCAGAATCTCTTCGGAATGCGAATCATCGTCATAACCTTCGGCAGTGTCGAAGAACGTGATTCCCTTGTCTAAGGCTGCATGCACCGTGGCGATTGATACGTTGTCGTCCTGCGGACCCCAAACTTTTCCGCCAGCAAATGGCCAACAGCCTAAAGCGAATTCCGAAACCTTGATATCGGTCGTTCCGAGCGACTTGTACTGCACGCTTGATCTCCTGAACTGAAGTGAATCTGAACCGTTGCGCACTTTAGCACCAGATTGCTCTGGTTCGTAAACTGAAAAACGTATGTCGATTCAGATATCATCATCGCATTACCAGCAAAATTCACCTAAGTTCAGATTCAAGTAACGGAGTCTAGTATTGATTAGGATTTTCGAATGATCGTGTTTCGAGTGAGGCCATAAGTGGAGTCTCCTTACTGGGTTTTAGCTTTAACAGCTTGCGCACAGGCATCAAAATAGCATAATTCTTGTGGATATGAAAAAAATTCCAACACCTAATAATTTTCTCTCCGAAAAATGAATGCGAAACCAATGTGATTACTAGAAATAACGATTTTCTATATTTATAAGAACAACTAATGCTTCAGAACCCTGACACCCACCATCTATATAAAC
>Ga0233439_10003688_pt1 | contig 15591 bp, 38 predicted proteins | sample SI_123_September_6_FD_182713 | JGI IMG/M metagenome (GOLD analysis project Ga0233439, IMG submission 182713) | Seawater microbial communities from Saanich Inlet, British Columbia, Canada - SI_123_September2016_100_MG | ecosystem: Environmental > Aquatic > Marine > Inlet | place: Canada: British... | reverse complement strand
TGGAAAAACTGGACAGTGCATAATCTAATAAGCCATCCAGTCAGCGAAGTTTTGTATTTGATTTCTCTTCTATTCGTCGGTAGAGAAAAAGCGGAAAATATCAGTGGGTGGATTCACGACGTGACCCTCCCGGACCAGGTGAGAGGAGCATGCAGAGGATGAATAAGTTAGTTGTAGTTTTGTTAATGTTTCCCATGGTAGTCATGGGTCAGGAAGCACCTTACGAATGTGACAACAATTACGGAGAGTGTGGTACACCTGAAATGTCGGGTGGCGGAAATGCTAGCGGTGGTGGTTCTATACTTATTAATAATACTGATCTCGGTGATACATACCAGAGTGCCGATGATTACGACGATGATGGAGTGGAGGACTCTTATGATAACTGCCCGAGGATACGAAACGCTGAGCAATTTGACACTGATGGGGACGGCATTGGAGACCTATGCGATAATTGCAGTGATACTCATAACCAGAATCAGTGGGACCTAGACGGCGATACCCGGGGTGATCTTTGTGACTCTGACCTAGACGGTGATAGCGTCCTTAATGACGTTGATAATTGTCTTAGACGACACAATGCAGATCAATCAGACATTGACGAAAATGGAGAGGGCGACGCTTGTGATGATGATTTAGACGGGGATGGGATTAATAATCTGCAAGATGAATGTCCTACAATAGCCGGCGAAATTGTCGAAGCGCCTGATGACGTTAGTGAATGTTTTCCAGATAGAGATGGTGACGGAGTAAAGGACTTTGGTTTTAATTCCGACAACTGTCCAGGTGTACATAATCCATTTCAGTATGACACTGATCAAGATGGTTCTGGGGATAAATGTGATCCTGACATGGATAACGACGGAGTATTGAATCTAGTAGACAACTGCGTCGATGTTTTTAATGTAGATCAAGAAGACGAAGATAGAGACGGAAAAGGAGATATCGGCTGCGATAATCATTTCTGTTACGTCGTCTATGGCGACAGTAGCAACTGCCTAGATCCAGAAGCGCAGCTTAAAGCTTATTCACCAAACATCACCGCGAAAACTGGTGAGAAGATTAATCTTAGACTGTTTATTAATAGGCGTAATCAACCATCACGGGTGACATGGGCAGTAAAGGGTAGGGTCTCCGGATCATCTGCTGTAATCAAGCATTCTACAGGTTACATTTCTAAGTCAACAACCTTTGAATATATTTTTGATCAACGTCCATCGTTTACAGCTGATCGCCCCGGTACGTATACACTTACACTGACCGTAGAGTCTTCGTTCGAAGATGAGAATAGCAATGAGATTAACGCTATATCACAGCATGAATTTTCCATAGTTGCAGTAGGAAAAGATCTTGTAGCATCTTCAGGTTGTTCTGTAAGTCCTAGTGACGATACCCCGACTCCTACAGTCTTTTTGCTTCTTGCGATTTCTTTAGGCTTCTTGCGATTAAGAAATGTTTGAGTTAGGTATCATGATCTTCTTTCTTACCATAGTCGTATGTTTAGTTTTATTGTACAATTCCCCGGATAACTAAAAAAAGCGTAATATTTAGAAGTATATATACGGAGAGTAACGATGGCTAGATTAACAGGCGCGGATGCGCAAATTTTTGTCAATAGAGCAAAAAAAGCATGTAGTGATAAGGGTTACGCTTTTTTCGAAAGCGGAGACTACAACCTCAATATTATAGGGGTTAGAAACGATTCTGGGAAAGCTGATACGTTTGACGATAACCTGAACGTCATATATAAGGTCGATGGTAAGTGGGTTGTTGACGCCTACGCAGCGACAACAGAGCCTGGGACGAGTATACTACAGCGCCCAATTGTGAAAAATGGCACCGCTATATTAGTACCTAATCAATATAGGGGTGCCTATAAGATAGACACTCATGGCGGAAAAAGAAAATATAAAGCCGTGTGCCAGAGAAATGCACCGGTGCAGGTATGGAGAGATGATAATCGCGACCGAAATCCAGATTATAAAGGGGCAATCTACAAAGGAATGTTCGGTATAAATATTCACAGACAGTGGGGGTCTGATGATCGGGAGTATACAGGTGGTGTTTCAGCTGGGTGTCAGGTCTTTCAAAGTAGTAAAGACTTTTATGAATTCATGGAGACATGTCAAGTTGCTGCTGACGATTGGGGTAACAAGTTTACCTACACCTTGCTTGATGAAAGAGATCTCTCTTAAATTTACTATTCTTCCTTATAGTTAATATTAATGAGGAAACTAATATCATTTCTACTTTTTGTCTTTCTTTCTGCTAGTCTATCTACAGCATATTCGTCACCGTTTGATTTATCAACTAAAAAACAATATGACGAAGTACCTCAGTTTGAAAATTTTAGGTATTGGTACGGTGATATCCAGTATGGGTTCATAACATACCTAGGGTTGAGCGACGTATCTGGGTTTGAAACAGAACTACATCTACATTTTGCTGGTAAAAAGCCGACAAGAATGACTCTTATTCTAGGTCCTGGTGGATTAACTGAAGACAGTTGTATCTCAGATTATAAAGCGGTCGTTAAGCTCTTAAATCAGAAGTATGGAAACTACCAAAATCAAAATGTTACTAAAGACCCCCTAATAGATGATCTAATAGCTGTTAGTGTATGCGTTCCTGTACGTACTGAACTGTATACTATAGATACTTATTGGAGAACCAAAGGACGTACAATTGTCGCGTCCTTAATTGGTGATGGCGAGGGCTACTACATAGAAATCGACCATATCTTTAGTCGATCGTTATCTCATCCTCTAAAAAAACTTAAAAACACCCTGTAGCGTTTTTTAAAAAATAATAAAAATAATTAGAACAATCGTGCAAACTTAGCGTATTCTGTGGTATTATAAACTATAAGGAATAAGGAGTACAGAATGTACAAAACAAATAAAAGAAATTTCGATATCACCATGAAACAAGCTGGCCGCTCTAAGTGGTTCGTTGCGGTTCACGTCAAGGAGGACGGTGAGCGTATTGTTTACACTCGTAATAAACTCAGTTCCCTGAAAGCTTTCATCAAAGCTAATGGCGACACTCCTAACGTTCGGTTCTGGTAAGGAGATAAGAATGACTTTTCAAACTAACGATAAAGTAGAAATGAATGTTAACGATTACTTCGCAGACATGTTCGCCGAAGAGATTGCGGAACGCGGTACCGGTCGAGTAATTGAAGTAACATCTCACAAGGTTCATGTCCTCTGGTCAAACGGCCAAGAGCTGGCACATGACGCAAAGCGTATTAAGGCGGCAGCATAATGCTTGAAGGTAATATCGTAACGTTTAAGAATGAGCCGACCGAGAATACACCTGGTCGACCTGATTCACATTATGCATGTACGGGAGTCATCGTTACTGAAAACATCGAATGGCGGCATGCTTTTAGCCATTCATTCAATGGACGCAAGTGGTGTGAGATTCTCTGGTCCAGCAACCAGGTTACTCGATGCTACAAGGATGACCTTAAGGTCGTAAAAGTATAATAGAATCAACCACTTAGGAGTTACTATGAAGCATAACGTTAATGGATTTAAAGTAGTCTGGAATAAGAGCTATGATAGACATACGAACGAGGGAATCATGGTCGCTACGCGGCGTCGTGGTGACGGTACTGAGGAAATATTTAAGTCTTGTTTCGACGATAGTATCAGTACATTCGTTAGCATGCTCAAAACCAGGACACACGTAAGTTAAAGGAGACAATTATGAGTTCTAAATATAAATACGCAGGTCGCTGGCGCTCTGAGGCTTGGCATATGGACGGCGGTGCTAACGACGAAGGCTGGCATAAGCGATATTGCGGTCCTTGCGCCAAAACTACTGAGCATGGTAGTCAGTCAACTGGTAACTACTGTGTCCCATGTGATGATCGTCGAAGATATTACAACAGAAAAAATGATCCTAACCCAAGCAAGATAAACAGACGGTGGGTACTTGATCTTTATGAAAAAAGCGCGGGAAGCCTTCCCAGCTTTTTAGTTTCTCTTAAGAAACAAAACGAGCTTCGAGCTTTATCTAAAAAGCAAGTCGCTATTGGCTCTAAGATTCTAGCTAAGCATGTCGATGCCAACACTGTAAGATCACATTGGGTAGCGGCTCACATAAAGTGAAGACAAAAAGCTAGAATAGTCTTATAAATCGTGCAAAAGTACCTTGTTTTGTTGTATAATATAAACATAAGGAAGGAAGGAATATGTCTTCTTTTCAAAAAGCGGTAAACAGGAGAGAGAAAATGATTATCAAGAACCAAGAAAACAAGATTCGTAAAGGTGGAATGGTAAAGCTCAGTGCTGAGTGCCTTGCAAGTCTTGAGCGCCAATTCATGTTCGAGCCTGAGGGTACTGAGCACATTGTCGGTTGTTCAAAGCCAACCACCGAGGATGCCAATAGGTGGTCAAAGGAGCGACGGGAAGCCATAGCTGAATGTATCGCCAACGGCGAAGATGCCTGGCACATTACAATGGATGATTCTGGTGAAAGCCGCCTTCCACCTACCAGTGTCGGGGTTAAGATTTTCCCCAACCGTGCATACCAGGTTCTTCGTGCACGATGTGTGAGCAGCTTTAACTATCATCGCCAGTCTGGTCAATGTCTGATCCTGGACCTCGAGACAGGACGAGAAGTTTATGTTGACCGCTATAACGTCGAAGCTGTAGTATAGGGAATGAAGCTTTCAATAGGAAACATTGTACGGCATAATAGGATGATTGGGAAATGGCTATCCAAACGTAAGGCCGGTCTAACTGGTATTATCGTAGAAGAATTAACTGGTGGCGTATCTAGAAAACATCCAAGCTATCTTGTTTTGTGGAATGATGAAGAGTTAACTTGGTGCGCTCGCCCAAATCTGGAGAAAGTAGAATAATGACTTATATCATATCATGTGCTATCGTACTTATCGCTATAGGAACGTGGACAGCTGTTCGACTGGTTAGCAGGAATAAATGAGTAATATTCCAGAGATTAGTGATGAGGAATGGTATCCAGTAACGCTAGAGTTTACTATTCCAGGAACAAGCGAGTTTCACAGAATAGATTGTCTCGACAAAAAGGAGGAGGAAGATGCTCTTACCTGGATGTACGAACAGTGTGGCGAAGATTTTGACGAGTGGGAGTGGCGATAATGAAGTGTGAAGATGAAATTGACTGCGCAGAGCGTAGATTGCTTGTGTGTAGCTGGATCGGTATTTTTACGACAGCTTTGCTTATTGCATGTACAATTTGTAGGTGGTAATGAGAGTCGGTGATTTGGTAGAAGTTAAAGACCCGTATACAACAGGCCTATTTCCACTGAGCGGTTTAATCACAGATGCCATCGAGGATGCAAACGGATTTTGGATGTACGAAGTGACCAGCCTTGAGCCATCAGAGCGCGGCTGGTTTTCTGATCTACAATTGCGAGTTATAAATGAAGAAAAAAATTAGAGTCGGTGACGTTGTCGTAGATAAAGTCACAGGCGAAATAGCAGTAATAATCAAGGAGGGTGTTGTGTGGACAGACTCAGACGGTCAGGTCCATACATGGGATTTCGAGATCCTATCAGGTAACGTAACATCATTCGCTGATCTTGATGAGCTGGAAATACCTTAAAAAATATCTGACAATCGTGCAAAACTAACGCTTTCTGTGGTATTATATTATTGAAAGTAGGGAATTAACCAAGGAGAATCCCATGGCGCGTAAGAGAAAAGAAGTTAGACTCTCAGAATCTATTGCTCTCGCAACTGTGTGGTCAAACAGCCCTTTTGAAGGTGATAATACTCACCGCTTCATTGTTGACATGGTTCGAAAACTCTCTAATGATCGTGGTATTAGTCCAGGTCAGCGCCGTTGGTTAGATAGTCTAATTGAGTCGGGCGTGCCCTCAGTACCTGCAGAAGTCACCGGCGAGGTGAGCATTGTAGAGGGTGCCATTGAGATCCTTAATAATGCAAACGTAATCGATTTCGCGTGGGAAATTGGAGTTCTCGCTGATTTTTGTCGTCGCCTCGCGAAGGGTTATAGCTTCAGCGAAAAGCAACGAGCTTTGCTCGATCGTCTAGTCTCTGAAGCTCATGCTATTCGTGATGGTGATGTTTGGGTTCCAGACGATGACGAGGTTCAAAGGCTTAATGCAGCTACTAAGCTTTACCGTGGTTACTCTGCGCTTTGGAAGGGTGAACGTCCTGCTGTGAATAGGGCCCGAGAACAAGTAGACCACTTTCTTGCTGATGAAACAACTGTTCTTCGAAAAAAGCACGCTGAGAAGCTCCTTCACGCTGTGAGAGGTCGACTAAAGAAGTTTGAGAAACCTCGATTCACCTCGGGTAGTCTTGGTAAAATCCCCGCTGGACACGCGATTTGTACGACTAATGTCTATGTCAGCCCGCATGGTAGCATCGTAAATGACTGGCTTTTACCAGACGGTCGACTAATGACGATTGATCAAGAGAACGTAAAAAAGAGGTAGTATGCAATTTGAGATTTTTACAGCATTTGTGATCTGCGCGTTTGTGTACGTCGCAGCTAGAATTGTTGGGTGGGCAGAAGCCGAAAATAGTCGCCGTAGTAAAGAGGTTCGGGAAGAGGATCGACTTGAGCGTGTAGCGAATCTTTACGGCAGATCAAGGAATGAAAAATGAAGGAAGGAGATGTTGTTCGTTTCGCGAAGTGGGAAGATCTTGACTCAAGCTCAAGCAAGAACTGGTCGGACGTGCCTAAGAGACATATCGGCACCCTTATTAAGCATGATAAGTTAATGGGCACTGCAACTCTGCTATACGAAGGAAAGGTTTTAAAGCTAAGATCTGTATTCGTGGAGAAAGCAGGAAAAAAGGATTATAAATGAAGAATATTTTAAAAACAAATTCGCTAACTATAGCTATCTTTGCGGCTGGCTTCTTACTATTCTGTATGTGGTTCTGCTCGCGGATGGAGGTTTCACCTCACTGTAAAGACTGTCCAAGTGAAACATGTCTGTGTATTCAGGATGTTGATGGAGTGTGGATGTTGAGCCCTGAAGTTGGGGATGCAAGTGAAAATCGGTGACTTGATCTGGCGGAAGGCGCCTCAAACGCCTCAAAATAATATGGAGAGAGCTGCTATAATGTCAAGAAACTACATCGGTCATGGTGTCGTATTATCTAAGCAGTCTTGCACTGACCCTGACGGTTATCCGCAACAATTGGTAACCGCTTACTATCCTAAGGTCGGTATGATTTATGACACAGAGGAGCATCTGTTAGAAGTTATTGGTGCTGCTTAAATGAAAGCTGGTGATCTTGTAAAAGCTTCTTATGTAGTTGATAACCATTCCGGGTTAGTCTTCTTAGGCGTTGTGGTTGATATTGAAAATATCACCGATATTTTTAGCGAAAAATATGCCATTACAGAGACAAATACGTATATCAAAGTTTTGAGTGATGGTATAGTGAGGACGTTTACCTTACATGAAGACAAGATTGAGCTAATTAATGAAGATCGGTGATGTAGTGGTGATGTCGTACGATAAGCTAAGCAAGGCAAGAGCATACGGTATGGTTGTTTGTTCGCGAGGGTTTACCATGAATTATGACGCCCCATTCCGTCTTCGCTCAAGGGAGCTGGTGGAAGTGCTATGGCCAGATGGTAATATTAAATGTCATATAGAAACAGATCTGGAGCTAATCAATGAAAGTCGGTGATCTAGTACGCGTAAAGTGGACACGTAGCGTCAGTAGAATGAGCAGTAACAATGTCAGGAAGGCATGGGCTATAGATAACACTCCTTTGCTTATCATTGACATGCCTCACGATGAGCTTCATCTTGTTGCAACAGTATTTGTCGGCGATAGACGAGAAAAGGTATACGCTAGAGATCTTACGACGAGGATGTGGTAATGAAAGTCGGTGACTTGGTAAGATTTACGTACAACGATGATACTATGATTGTGCTTCAAATTATAGGTCACGGCTGTAATACAGCATCACAAGTTACAGCTATGGATGAACATGGAACAATCGTGAAAAGTAGCGTCGCATCATTTAAAGTAATAGATACAAGGATTAGTGACCATTAAAAAACTCATGAAAAAGCTTATGCCTTCAAAGCTCGTACAAGGAGACTTGGTTCAATATAGGGAGTTCCCCCACAAGGAGCTGCATGAATCTGGTATGAGTGGGCTCGTTTTGTCCAAACCTTACCGTGGTCATACGCTATGGGAGAATTATGAAGCCGCAACAATGGTTGACGTCCTTTGGGATCGTCCGCGGTCACCTGCTTGGGGCGAAAAACATATTTGTGAAGAATACATAGATGAAATAGAGGCTATAACATGGTGAGTACGGTTAACGAAGGGTGTGAACTGCTAAAAGAGGGAGATATCGTTCGTGTATATCGGAACGGTAATAACCCCTCTGGAGTTGTGGTAGAGATTGGAGAGTATGGTCAGGTGTATATCTTTTGGCCGGGTACAGGTAAGATATCGCATTCTGGAAAGAAGTGGGCAGAGATGAATCTAGAGCTTATAGAGGATTGTCACTAGGAAACCTTTATGCAGATTGGTGAGCTTGTTATACTAAACACGTGGTATGGAGAGTATGAGGATCTAGGGATTGGAAAAGTAGTTTCAGTTCGTGTTTGGCAAGAGTCTGAGCGAAACTGTGGATGTGACGTAACTGCTCTTTGGTCTGATGGTACTGTACAAACCTTTGCTGAAGAAGAATTAACCTACGCGGTGGATAATCATGAAAATTGGTGACCTAGTAAAAAATATCGAAGAACCTCATTTCTCTAATTACACTGGTATAGTTATCAGCTTTGATAAAGATGGAGAGCCAATTGTGTTTTGGAACGAAGACTTTCCGTACGAAGAAGAATACTGTGCGGATTTAAGGGTAGTAAAATGAAAACGTGCAGGTTCATTCGCGAAGGTGAAGTGGTATGGGTTCCTTCCCCTGATAGCTGGTTAGGCGGCTGGACAAGACAGCGGTGGCTTGAACAATATTTTAAAGACGTTCCTGCACGCAGCGCTAGCGCAAATGTGTGGTCAGATATGTGCGAGCAAAAAAAAGTACGTGTATTAATAGAAAGAAACGGAGAATACGAAGAGATGTCATTGAAGAAATTTAGAAAACAAAGCACTAAGTTATAGCTCATGATAGGTGATAGACTAAGAATAGGGTTTCTTGTAACGCATCATCCCGCGGGTGACGAGAGGCTAAAGTCGCTTGTAGATCAAAACATACTTCCTGATAGCGCTCTTGAGCCTGATTTTCGAATTGGGATGATCGTCGATCACAAAGGTCTTCCCGCACACCGACACTGGCTCATCTATAGTGGAAATGAGAGGGTACCGGCTTGGTACGTCGGCGACGAGCTTACGAGGTTAAGTTGATGTATCTACGACATATCCTACTTCAACTAATGCGCCGCCACTAGGCGTGACTATGAAGTGTACTGTATTCGTATTTTGATCGTAATACCAGTCGTTATATAGCGATTGACTAACGAAGACCCTAATTGTTTCTGGTACCGGAGTATTAGAGAGTACTATCGATTCGTATGGCTCTATTTGCGTGGTGGCATCCGACACACCTGGCGACCAGTCGTCAGAACATATATCTACGATTGTCCCAAACAACAGCGATGTTGCATTTATATATTCAAGACCTACCTGTGATCCTGAGCCAGGTCCTTCGCATGCAGAAATATCATCGGCTAGCATGACAATTGAAGCTAAAAATACATTCCCAAAACGTCTACCTGAATACCAACTAATAAAATCGGTTGAGCTAGACATAATATCACTTTGATCGTCTTCGTCACTTACAAACACAACTAACAATGCCGCGTCATTTCTCATCCACGTCGCAGCATATGGATTTGATTCAATGTACTCGTATATCGAGTCAAAACCCTTTTCATTTGGACCTCTGTTCATGGCATCGTACATATCTTCAGCATCGTGGATAGAATCACCCGGTACAAGCGGAAACTGCTGCTCTGCAGTTGCTTCATCAGGATCTGTAGATATCATAACAAGCCGCCATCCAGTGTCAGGAAGAGCGTTCATCATTAATTCAATACCAGCAAGCAACTTGGTTTGGTATGTGTTCATAGATCCGCTGGTATCGATTACCCACACGATATCTACACCGTCGACTGCGTTAACTTGGACAAACGAGTCTACCCAAATCTCAACATCTTCCGTGGGGGTACCAACGGGAACCTCAACCTCAATATACACTGGGACTTCTATTTCTTCGTATATAACTTCTGGTTCTTTCACTACAACCTGGTAATCCTGGTCACAAGACATTAGCATAGAAATTAGTAATAAAAGCAGCGGATGCATGGGGGACCCCAGTATTTCTAACTATGGCGTAAAATTGTTATGCCAAAAAAAGTTATTATTAGTTAAAACTCTTGCGGTTAATCCTTATACTTAGAGTACAAGGTGGGATACTTTTTGGTCTGTGCCCACCATAAAACAAAATGAGGCCGGCATATAAAGAAGCTTTCTTGCTTACGCCGGCCCTGTGTTGAATATAAAAGGGTTAGCAAGTGAAAATTTCAAAGCGACAACTTTCTCAGATTATCCTAGAAACATTACGCGCTAGAGGCGCTTTAATGAATGAAGACCTTACGAAGCAATTGGCAAGTACACTAAGCAGCAATTACGATGTTGTTGATGAAGACGAGCGGTACCCTTACGGTAGAAATAGAGGTGACGTAAAGCGTACTACAACGTACGTTAGAAAAGATGGTCAACCCGTTACGCCAGAGGATATAGCTGTCTTTACAGCTAAAGAGCAAGAGCAGTCTAAAGATTCTATGGCTGGTCTTAAAGGTATATATAAGCATGGGGTGTCGTCAGACGGCGTAACACTGACAATGCACTATAATAGGCACACAGCAGGATAACTTATGAAAATAAACCGCAGACAGTTAAGGTCACTTATTAAGAAAAATCTTAAAGAAAGTGACGTCACGAAAAGCCATCTTATAAATGAAGGTATATTAGACTTTATAGGGGATCTCTTCATGGGAATGGTTAATTTCGCCATGGCTCCATTTGGGTATCGAGTCTCAATTGGTGAAGAGGTTTCCAGAGAAGAAGCTGAAAAGGTTTGGAATAAGCATCAGGCTGCTGGGAAAACACCACCAGGTGTCGAAAGTGTTAATGACTTAGACTACTCTAAAAATGAAGGTCACAAGAAGTGGATCATAAGCGCGACTGCCCCGTCTTGGGTATCATTGTTAAATGACGCTGACGATAGCTTCGATAAAGCATCTAAGGTTACCAAATGGACGCCTGAAGATGAAACAAAGGAAGCTCAAGAGGCTTGGAAAAAAGAGCATGGTGAAAATGCTGAAGAGCTATGGGGTGGTGTTGGAACAGTTTCTGGTTTAGGCGTTTTTCTATCGAAGGAAGGTCTTACAATGCCCGACCCTTCTGAAGAAGGCAAGAAAGCTGTTGAGACCGGAAACCCCGCCGAAGCTATTAACTACTGTATAAAAGCTCTGGATGAATATGCAACATGGTGGAGCGGAGAGGGTAGCTCTTCCGGGGGGTCTGGAGAAGTTGTAAAATCTATCCAGAAAACTAAAGCAAAGCTAACTGATCTAGCGAAGGCAGTTACTGCTGACGCTAAAGAAGAGCAAGTTGAGCAAAAAAACGAAAGTAATATTCGGACAAATAAAATACGCATTTCTAGACATCGACTTAGAGAAGTTATTAAGGAAGTTATATCAAGATGAGAATTACAAAAAATCAACTTAAAAGAATTATTAAAGAAGAACGCGCAAAACTTATCAAAGAGCAGCAAAATTTCCGTCACCCAAAAACAGGCGAAAACATGTATCTGATGTTAAATGATATTGTAGATAAGCTGCTTGACCAAGGTGTCGATACCTCCGAGCTAGCAAATGAGTTACGTGGATTGGCTGACGATGTTGAAGACTCCAAGCCCGTTGAGGAAAGATAACTATGAGAATATCCAAAAAACAATTAATGAAGATTATTAGAGAAGAGGCCGCCAGTAATAATGAGCTAGTCCAGTTTAATGAAGATGTTAAGCTCGCGTACGCTGAGCACATTCTCCTGACCTACCCTAATGCTTTATTGTCTGAAGGCTTTATAACACATGAGACGTACACCAGAGCAACAAAGATGTGTATGCTCACAGAGTCAGGCCGAATAGATGCGAAGCTAGAAGAAGCTTTCTTTGATGATGTCAAAGCGATGGCAAAAAAGGTTGGTGGTGCAGCTGCAGGAAAAGCCAAGGACCTTGGAGGCAAGGCACTTGATAAAGCCAAAGAGATCGGTAATAAAGAAATTGATACCAAGCAGTTCTCTAAAGACGCCAGCCGTATTGGTAAGGAAGCTGGCGAAATGATGTCAGGTGCAGCTTCTGGTGTCTGGAATGCTTTAGCTCCTATGGCAAAAAAGTTGGGATCTGGTGCTGGAAAGTTTGCAAAGTCAGCTGTCGCTTCCGCTGAAAAAAATCTACCAGGCGCGCTGGCGACAGTCAAGAAGGTTGTCGGTGACGTAGCTGGCGCAGCAGGCGATGCTGTTGGTGACACGGCTCATGGACTAGCTGGTATGATTGAGAAAGCGAAAGAAGGTTTATCTCTTGAGCAACAAGCAAAGAAGGATCCCGGTTCATTCCTCGTAACGTATCAGGCGTTACAAAAAAAGTTGGACGATATGGGCGTTCCGGCAAAAACTCCTCAGGAGGCAGCTGCAACCCTCGGTATCTTCCAGTCTCCTGAAGGCCAAAAGGCGTTAGGTCATGGTGCAAAGAAAGCAGGCGTTACGCCGGCAGAACTTGAATCTTTAGTTGGACTATATGTTACACAGTCAAAATATGTTGATATGGCCACCAAGGCTAAAGCTACGATGAAAGAATCTAGAAGTAAGCTAAAAATCCGCTTATCTAAAATTATTAAGGAGTCTATAACTCGTGAACAGCACTTTGCTAACGCCTACGACTCCGGGATGAGCGACGCCCAAGAAGGTTACGAGCCAGGAAGTTACCATGAGTGGATAGAAGATGATCAAGAGCTCATGAGTCAGTACGATAAGGGATTTGAGGACGGAAAGAAGACTCCCTCGAAGCCAATGCCCGGCCGACGGGAAGAGTTACAAAAAACTTATGGCGATATGGATGTAGGAGTCCGTGGGAAAGCAGGATACTAAAGTGAAAATCACAAAAAGACAACTAAGAAGAATGATCAAAGAAGAGAAGCAGAAGCTCCTTAGCGAAGAATTCACTGTAAAAGATGCAATCAGCGATAGCGGTGATTTTGATAAGGTTTTTAATGCTGCTGACATCCCTAAGCTTGCGCAAGCCACAGACGGATACCTTACTCCGGAAGAAATTAAAGAAGTTAAAGCTCTTTTCTATAAGGTCGTTAGTCAAAACTTTCCAGACGCAGAATTAATAGACATATATAAAGCCCTCGGCGGGCAACAAGGGTAATATAATGAAAATCACAAAGAACCAGTTAAGAAGAATTATTAAAGAAGAGAAGCATAAGCTTCTTAACGAAGTCGATTTTGTCGATTACAATGTGCCTCGTATTCAAGAGCAAGCCTATTCTAAATTAGAAGACCTGCTTATGGAAAACCTACCTCAGTTTGTTGACGATTTAAGAGCCGAAGAGTTTGCTACTTTTGAAAAAGTGGTGATGAAAGCCGTGGCAGAGCTAAAAGACAGAACGGTCAAGAGTTATTCAGGAGAAGTAGTGCAGTGAAAATTACAAAGAATCAACTTAGAAGAATTATCAAAGAAGAGAAGTCCAAGCTCCTTAAGGAATACGGCGCAATGGACAAAGAGGTTATGAACCCAACGATCGCCTTCGCTCAGGCTTGGGCCGGCTTAGGAGGCGCGATCCAGGAGCAGATGATAAATCTTGTTAATGCCTATGTAGAAGGTCGCTTGGAAGATGCTATACACGAAATCAACCCCAATGCTTTTGAACGCGCTCAAGAAAGACTTACTGCACCCTTAAGAATGATGGACGGCGAAGACGCAGATGAGCTGCAAGATATGATGGAACGAGTCTCACAAACAATAAGGGACATGGAATGAAGATCACCAAAAGACAACTTAGAAGAATTATCAAAGAAGAGAAGGCAAAGATTTTAAAAGAATCTGAAGTCATTCAAGACCTTGACCCAAATGAAATCTTACGAGAGGTCGAGTCCTTACTTAACGATGTTAAGGCTGTAGATAATGATCTTACCCGTGCGAATAGGGAAAGAGGATCGAGCACAACAGCGCTCGTTATTCGTGCTCAAGATGCAAATGCGGGTGTATTAGATAGACTACAGCGCTTACGCGCAATGATGTTAGGAATATAAAATGAAAATCACCAAAAGACAACTAATACAAATCATTAAAGAAGAAAAGGCTCGTCTTGTCAAAGAAATGCATCCTCGTGCCGGCGCTGATAATGCGTACATGGATGTCCTTGAGGCGGTTGATGAACTCATAGCAGCTATCAAGAAAGGCTCGAGAATGGGTGTTGACAAAGGTTCAGCTGATGATGAGCTTTATATCATGGCAGGTGGCGCCGAAGGTATTACAGTTAAAGTCCTGAGACGAGGTAGATAATAATGAAAATCACAAAACGACAACTAAGAAGAATGATCAGAGAAGAGAAGTCCAGATTAGAAGAAGTCATTCAGCATTCGGGGCCTCTTCGAGATCAACTAAATCTATACACCGACATGACTGATGCTTTAAAAGAAGTCGTTCAGCGCTTTTGGGAGTTAGGTCTTACAAAAGAAGACATGGATGAGGCATGGGATGCCGCTAAGAGCGACGGGGGGCTAAGATGAAAATCACAAAAAGACAACTAAGAAAAGCGGAGAATGCTATGAAGATTACAAAGAAGCAACTACAAAGAATCATTAAAGAATCGCTAGCGGAAGCTTATAACTCAATGTCACCAAGGAGCAAGTCTCTAGCAAATGCTGCAAAACGTCAGTTCGCTAAGGATAATCCTAAAGCTAAAGTTGGTATCGACACGCAAGAAGGCTGGATAACCGTTAACGGCAAAAAAGCTGTTAATATGTCGCAGGCTTCCGGCTCTCCTCTTTCCATGGGTGATATTATTGATCAAATGAAGCAAGCGTACTTAGGTCACGATATGGAAGACAAGTATGCAGTATTGCCAGCAGACGACGATCCCGCAGAGCTAGCCAGGCACAAAGCCTACAGAGACTCAATACGACTACCCGGAGACCGACCCGGGGAACATAAGCTAGATTTTGGTAAAGATATTGGAACATACAATTATCGCAATGAAGGCACCATGATGAAAATCACGAAAACACAACTTAGAAGAATTATCAGAGAAGAGAGAGCCAGATTACTATCTGAAGTATCTCCCGCCGACATGGGCATGCACGATGCGGCTGAGTATTACGAAAAAAGCGCTTCAGACCCAGGACACGCAATGCTTGATCTAGATGACTATGAAGCTCTTGAAGATACAGTCGCGGTTGCTATTAGGAATCTCATAAGAGGCGGATACACAAAAGAAGACGTGACGGCAGCACTTAAATCAATTGTAGAGGATTCAATATAATGAAAATCACCAAAAGACAACT
>Ga0233439_10003680_pt1 | contig 15627 bp, 20 predicted proteins | sample SI_123_September_6_FD_182713 | JGI IMG/M metagenome (GOLD analysis project Ga0233439, IMG submission 182713) | Seawater microbial communities from Saanich Inlet, British Columbia, Canada - SI_123_September2016_100_MG | ecosystem: Environmental > Aquatic > Marine > Inlet | place: Canada: British... | reverse complement strand
TCATGCGAATGGGTTTGGCCAGAATACTATTATTATTAAATATTTCTTCTGAAAAAATAATGGCCGTTAATGATGGGTTATTTATAAATCTATTGGTATGCCCCTGAATCATTTTTTTAATTTTTTCAATGGTTGCATTATTGTCATCAATCTGGGATAGTTCTTTATTTGTTGACTCTTTCATTGTCGAAATAATTGCTAGAATGATATCATTCTTGTTCTCGAAATGACGATAAATCGCCGGCTCAGAAATCCCGATCGCTTTGGAGATATTCTTGATTGTTAATCCTTGAATGCCTTTATCGGCAATCAATTGGATTGATTCCTGAATTATTTGGTTTTGTCTGTCGGTATAATCATTCATGTTATTAAAATGTCGTTATGTTTGTTAGTATTCACTAACCCATATTAAACTGTTCTTAGTTTAAATACAACTTTTATTCATATGGATATGCAAATATAACTGCAGATTATTTTCAGACACGTCTTAGTGCTGGTGTTAATTGGCGTGTACAAAGAAAAATTCAATTTTCATGCAATATCGATTATTTAAAAGATAAATCTTACAATAATCTATTTATGTATGCGGGCCTTAATTATAGATTCTGATATTATGAAAAAGCACAAGTTAATGATGCTGCCAAAAATCTATTAGAACGGTTAAAAGAGAATGAATTTAAGGTTGATAGATGGGCAGAGAAAATTCAAGATGGAATACATAAATTACGAAGGTGGAATTGGATTATACTATCCCGACTTTGTAGTTAAGATAAGTGAAACGGAACATTGGGTTGTAGAAACAAAAGGGTTAGAAAACTTTAATGACCCATTGAAAATCGAAAGACTTTCTAAATGGTGTAAGGATGCTACAGAACAGACTAACACGAAGTGGGATTATCTTTATGTGATGCAAGAAGATTGGGACAAATTAGAAGAAACACCAAACTCATTCAGTAAGATTATAGATTATTTTGGGAATCGTAAAGATTTGTTAATAAAGTAGGTTCATCTAAACCTATAATAACTCGCCATAGTCCATTTAGATAAGTAGTAATAAGATTATTTGTTATGCTACGTAGCATTGGAAAAGTGCATTCTTTTCAAAGGATACACTTTTTATAGAGAGAAAACCCTATTAGATAAATGTGTGTAGGATGTGTTTAGGTAAGCAGTAAAAAGGGTTTATGTATCCATCTATCATAAACAATTTATATCTGGGGGTTTTTGATACTACTAATGGTGTTATTATATCCTGATTGTATAGTTTGTTCTAACCCCTGATAGATTTTGAATGGAATGTGAGTAGAATTCCTCGTTCTACAATAAACACCACAATCCAAACATTCATATAATTCAACTATTTCAACAAACTTGTGATTTCCTTTTTTGTGGATTTCTCTAATTACTGAATAAGTTGATGATTTAGAACTAACCCAATTATCCTGTATCTCACATATTTGAATTATTTTATCATCTCGTATCATTCCACGATTTAGATTGAAATGATGGTTGGGATTTATTCTATAATTAGAGCAGTTTGAATTCCATATCATTTTCATCTCTATGTATTCTTTTGATGTATTATCATATTCAATTTTGAGTTCTGTTGGAACTTCCTGATGGAAGATATATTTATTTCTTTTTTTAATTTTCATTCTTCACCTACTATTATGATCTGTTTTATCATCCTGATAAAATAGATACTATTATCCGCCCTTATTATAAAACCTTGAAATAACCACGAAGTAATCTCAACAGCTTTACTTTTATTGAAACACATACAAAACTTCACTTCGTTCAGTTTTGATTGATGTTCGTTCCTCACATCAAAATTCACATATACTATTTAGATAAAATAAATAATAAACACCTGAAACATTTATTAGTGTTGTTGTGCTTCTCTACTATAAGTATCAGTTAGTTTGAGAAAAACACAATAAAAATGTAAATAAAATTGTTTAGAAGAATTGGAAATAATCGTGTGTTTTACACACTTACTTTATATTTATAGATACAGAAAGTTATTCATATAGAAATAGGAGAAATAAAATATGAAATACAAAACAAAAGAACAATTCATTGCTCATAAAGGGATACGAAGATTAGGATTAGTGGAATACATCAAAGGGTTAGAACACAAAGGATTAGCCAAAGAAGATGTTCAGGCTGAACTAATAAAAAATAAAGTCGTGAAATCACCCAGAATGTTGGATTTGGATTACAGGTTTTATGAAGAAATAAAAGACGAAGTGGCGTGGATTTGATATGAAAAGATCAGACCTTGAAAAAAGTTTATCAAAAACTAAATCCAAGATTGATTTTCATCAGGACGAATATTTCACATTATTGTTTGATATGATAAATCACACAGAAGGATTGATTACAAAAAATAAACCATATTCATATTGGTGGGAGAAGCTCAAAGAACTTCAATTATCAATAAACACATATTCAAACATCTCTCGTGAAACTTCTATGGATATAGCGAAATCCGCCCTTGAAGAAGCTTTCACCCCTAAAATCAAGAGAATGTTAAGTACAAAAGTAAGGAAAGATATAGAAAATGATAAATAATCCATCAGAATTACTGATAGAAATAATTGATTCATTTAAGCAAGCCAGACAATACACGTATCTGTATGAAGACAGATTGAAATGGTTGAGAGATAGGTTTGATGAAGATCACTTCGACTTTCCTGATGATTATGATATCAGCTCATCAATTGAGTCAATTGGGATATTGTTAGCTCAAACTGAAAAATATGGTGGAATTGTACTAGAAACCAATAAAGGGGTGTTGCCATATACAGAAATATCACACCCAGTACTTACTGGGCATAGTAAAAACACAGGAAAACGATAAATGGGTATATATGTCCCACTTCCTGACGAAAATGATGTAATAAAGGGAAATTTGCAACCCAGATCAAATTTTGAGAGGAAACCGCCTTGGAAAGGAAGGATCCAGTGGGCAATTGAACAAACCCCAAGTATGAGGCAAGCTTGTATACTAGTTGGGTGTGATTATAAAACCTTCAGAAAGTGGGCTAAGTTGTATGGGCTGTGGTGTCCTAATCAAGCTGGGAAAGGAATAAGTAAGAAAAGAACACCCAAATAGAGATCAAATCAACATTTCAGGAAAAGAATTAACATACTTGATTGAATAACCTTTTTGATATGATTCTTGGATGACAGTGTTTAGTTATTAAATCTCCATATATTAATTCACCTGTGTAAAATTTATTATTAACAATATCTCTGATATTCCAACCCTTGAATGTTTCTCCATAGAAAGTGAATCCCCTATTTTTTAGAAGTTTTAATAGCCTATGGGTCCTTTTATAAGGGGTTAGATGTTTCATCTTTTTTAACAGATTCATTTTCTTGAATATATATTTCACCACCTCACTATTCTTATGATCCAGAACAATTTCACCTTCATAATTCTTTTTGTATCCAAATGGTAATCTGGCTCCAAACTTTCTTTCACCATTCTTCACTTTTGTTATTTTTCCACTCATCATTCTTTCTGTGATTAAATCTTTTTCATATCCAGCAATAGAACACATAATCCCAAACATCATCTCGCCTTCTTTTCGGGAGGAACGAATACCTTCACTAACAGAAATAATTTCAACATTATGTTTTTTAAGATATTCATAAAATTTGGTGAAGTGAATCATTGATCTAAATGCACGGGAAACATTCCAAATTAAGACAATATCAACTTCACCATTTTCAATGTGGGTTTTTAGTTCTTCTATTCCATCCCTTGTTTCGAGACCACCACTACAAACATCAGAGATAGTCTTGATTAGGTTTAGGTTATGAAGTGTGGAGTACTGAGATAATTTTTCAGATTGGTATTGGATTCCTGTCCCACCATTTTTTTCACTTTGTAACGTTGTAGATACACGGGCTAGTGCAAATGTTTTATTCATTTTATTATCATTTTTAGTAGTTACTGAACCAGTCATTTTAACTCCCAATTTTTTCCAAACTTTCTAATACATCTTCTTTTAATAAATGACCATAAATATTGATGGTTGTTCTTATATCACTATGACGGAGAATCTTACTGATTGTATAAAGATTCTCACCCTTACCCAATAAATCTGATACTACACTATGACGGATGCTATGAGGTGAGTACTTTGATTTTTGATCATCATCTACTAAACCCAAATTGTTCATTAATTTTCTAAACAGTTTATTAAATACAGATCTTTCATAATGTTCATTTGTTTTGGGATTCTGAAACACATAAACATCATTACCCTTATCTTTACTTAATTTTTTAAATAAGGATTGTAGATTTTTATTAAGAGGTAATGTTCCATAAGATTTTTTAAAGTAGATATGAATCATATCCATTTCCTTATTCAGATATGAGTATGATCTACTTTGAGATGGATTATCATATTTTCCTTTTTTCCATTTTAAAATTCTAACCTCACCACCTCTACAACCACTATTACACATTATCCAAATCATATACTTAAACCACTCATTATTATTAAACCAATCATACTTTCTTTTCTCCGCAGATTTGGTTGGTTTAAATGAGATACTTTTCTCAATAAAATCATAAATCCTTTTCCAATCATCTTTCATTGGTACATCATCAACAGATTTACTTTTATATGATGGTATTTTTATATCTGATGTGAAAGGGGTGTCCTCAATGTAATTCTGCTTAATGCACCAATTTAAAAATATTCTAATGGAACGGAGATTGATTGAGATTGTATTATCCATTAATCCCATATTGATTCTATGAGTTCTATACTCATCAATTTCCTTAGTTATGATTCTATGAATCTGTTTATTACCATATTCATTAACATACCACCTAACAAACAAATTCATATTTTCTCTATTAATTCTGAGTGTGGAATAACTCATATCATTTAATTTTACTTTTTCTTCACAATCAGATATGAATCTTTCATTGATAGTAGTTAATGGTTGAGGTGGTTTTCTAAATGGATTCTTACTACTGTATTGTTTATCAACATCATCATAATACAAATCCCACTCAACTTTAATCCGTTGTAATTCAGATTTAGTTTTAACCTTACCTAAGTATTTTTGAGATTTTTTCTTCCTACCATCATTACTTTTTTCTAATGAATAAGTTTGATAATAACTGATCCCTCTACTATCAGTATAAATGGTGGAATTTCTTTTAGATTTGATCATCAGATTTGTAGTTGGTATTGTTGTTATTTCTACTCAGAATTTACACAATAATACAATAAAAAACAACTACAAAACAAACTACAATTAATAATATAAAAATCTATATATTAAGTTATATAGTAATTTATAGAGTATATAACAACAGTAGAATACATACTTTGGGAGCAGGAGGTCGGAGGTTCGAATCCTCTCACCCCGACAACATGTATGTCTGACGGAGAGCCCTGTTTTAGGACGGGGCTCTTCTATTTTTATGGACCTTTACTTTATACCTGATGTAGTTCATCCTTTGTCATAAGTATTCAATTAAAGTCACAAATTAGGGGCATTTATAGGGGCACGCCCCCTAGGGGTACTTCCCGCATATAACGATAGGGGTATATATATACCGTGTGATCTATGAAGCGGGCTTTTTTGTTTGTGGGACAATTTCTGTGTAATTTCCAGTATGAAACGTCTCTGGCTCAAATAGCCGTAATTAATGTGGTTACAAAATAATTATACTGTCTCATTCTGTGGATTCATTGGATTATGTATCGGGTATTTTACTGGTCATCAAGAAATTTGTATAATGATTGGTGTGGGAATTGGTATACTAATAAGAATTGTACAAAGTAAATCTAAATGAAACGCCTCTGGCTCAAATAAAGGAGTTAGTTATGAAAAGAATGTTTGTAATAATCTTTCTATTTTATTCTTGTAATATATCAAATAAAGAAAATGAATTATCAACATCCATTCAAACACTTTTTGATAATTCACCTATACCAGCTGTTGTAGTAGGAAAAGTTGATAAAACAGGAACCGCAACATTTTATACCAAAGGACCCGCAATATGGGAAAATGAAAAAAATATTGATGAGAACAGCATATTTAGAATTGCCTCAATGACAAAGGCTCTTACTTCAGTTTCAGCTATGCAATTAGTTGAGCAAGGCATTATTTCTTTAGATGAGCCACTTGATTCACTCCTACCAGAGATGAGTAAGATTCCTATTCTTGATAAGGATAATAATCTCATTCAACCAAAAACATCAATTACTCTTCGTCAATTATTAACACATACAGCTGGCTTTGGTTATTGGTTTACAAGCAAGAGAATAAGAGATTGGAATTCAATAAAAGAAAAGTTCAATATAAAAGAATGGGATTACGATGACAATCCTAGACTATTTGAATCCGGTTCAGAATTTATGTATGGTACGAGTATTGACTGGGCGGGAATACTTGTTGAAAAATTATCTGGTCTTAGTCTAGAAGAATACTTTAGAAAAAATATCTCAGAGCCATTAGGAATGAATAGCACTTGGTTTAATGTTCCTGAGGGACTTCATCATCTTATTGTTTCATCGTCAACAAGAGATAAGTCAACAAATGAATTAATTAAAAATCCTCAGAAAATACCTAAAGAAACAAAAAAGTTCAATGGAGGAGGAGGTTTATTTAGTTCTCCAACTGACTATGGAAGATTTCTTATTTGTATGTTGAATAAAGGTACTTATAACAATACAACTATTATAAAGTCTGAAACATTTGATTTAATGAATTCCCCTCAGCTTGAAACCTATAAACAACAACACAGATACGTGGAGGTTGGTAATGTCGATAATGATGCTAGAGGAGATAAAGATAATTTCTTTGATAATTATGATAATTGGACCTTGGCTTGGGGCTATGAAGAAAATTCAAAAATAAGACCAAAAGGAACATCATATTGGGCTGGTTTTTATAATACCTATTTTACAATTGATTATCAAAATGGGTTTGCACTACTTCATTTCACTCAGATTCTTCCTTTTAATGATAGAGAATCATATAATTTATTTACTGACTTTGAAAGATTAGTTTATAAATCTAAATGAAACGCCTCTGGGTCAAATAAAGGAGGAATAAATGACAAAACTGTGTATTAAGAAATTTGAACAAGGAAATAAAAAGCCATTAACAACTGTTTCTATTCCCCTTGCCGTTATAAAGATTGTAAAAAGTTTAATCCCACAAAAAGCTAAAGAAGAACTGCAAAAAGAAGGGATTGATATTCAAGAAATTATTAAACTTTCTGAATCTCCTGATTTTACTGGAACTGTTATAGAAGTTGATAATCATGAAAAGAATGAAAAGGTAATAATCTCATTAGAAAAATGAAACGCCTCTGGGTTAAATAAAGGAGAAAAAAATGGAATATCGGCTGTTAGGCAAAACAGGTGTTGAGGTATCGCAATTGTGTCTGGGCACCATGCCCTTCGGCGGTCCGGCAGATGAGAAGGAATCGGCCAAAATGTTCCAGTCTTGCCGGGATGTAGGCATCAACTTTTTCGACTGTGCCAATGTATATGAAAAAGGCCGATCCGAAAAGGTTTTGGGCAAGCTCATGGCTGACAGCAGGGACCAGCTGATTATAACCAGCAAAGCCTATTTTCCCACCAGTGATGATGTTGTTTCTAGAGGTAGTACCAGAAAGCATATTATGACCGCTGTAGGGGAAAGCCTGAAAAGATTGAAGACCGATTATATTGACATTTATTTTTTGCATCGCTTTGACGATTTGACGCCCTTGGAAGAAACATTACGGGCTTTGGAAGACCTAGTCCATCAAGGCAAGGTGCGCTATTTGGGTGCCAGCAATTTTGCTGCCTGGCAGGTAGCAAAAGGGTTGGGTGTTTCAGCAAAAAATGGTTGGAACCGCTTTGAATGCATTCAGCCCATGTATAACCTGGTAAAACGCCAGGCGGAAGTAGAAATATTGCCCATGGCTCTATCCGAAAGTGTTGGCGTAATTACCTATTCGCCCTTGGGTGGCGGGTTACTTTCGGGAAAATACGGCATTAAAAATCGGCCCAAGGTTGGTCGCCTGATGGAAAATAAAATGTATGAAACGCGTTATGGGGGTCCCCAGATTTTTAATATTGCAGAACAATTTAGCCTACTATCCAAAGATCAGGGTTTTTCGCCTGTTAGTTTGGCGGTGGCTTGGGTGGCCAGCCACCCAGCAGTAACTGCACCGATTATCGGTGGGCGCAATTTAAAGCAGTTGAAGGATTCGCTTAAATCTGTGGATATTGATATGACAACAGAACTAAAAGATCGTATATCGGCATTATCGCCCGAGCCTCCCATTGCCACCGACCGCAACGAAGAAAAAACGAAACATAATTACGGCCAGCGCTAAGGGCCGTGTTTTATTTGAGCAATACCAGCAAAGTATTTATAATTGATTAAACCAGAACCAGTTCAGGAATAAATGAAACGCCTCTGGGTCAAATAAAGGTATATAATGAAAATTATTAATAAAATACGTGAGTGGAATATCTTAGTTAAAATATTATTATTTCTAATTTCTCTTCCTTTAATATGGTTTATCGAAGACTTTATTGGGGGTATGATCGTATTTATTATGTTTTATATTGGCGGTGTACCCGTTAAGCCAAACCTAATGGGTTTTCTTTTACTTGTTGAAATTATCGTTGTCATCATTTCTTGGATTTTATTTGGTTATAGCCTTTTTAAAACTAAAGAGGTCAGGTGGAAAGATAATTATAAAAATAGATGTAATAAATGTTTAGCTATACAAACTAAAAAAGATTTCGAAAAAGGTCAGTGCTGGAAGTGTGATGAAAGTTTGGAGAAATAGTAAATGAAACGCCTCTGGGTCATATTAATTTTATTATTTATAGCATGTGATAAATCTGAACCTTTAGATGATGCGTGTTATTTAACCCCTGACTCTGGAATGTGTTTGGCTGCATTTCCACGATATTATTACGATGATGATGCGGGGCAGTGTAAGGAATTTATATGGGGTGGATGCGGAGGTGTGGTTCCATTCGAAACTATGGAAGAATGTAAAAGTGGTTGCGGTGTCTAATTAAATGAAACGCCTCTGGCTCAAATAAAGGAGAATAAATGAAGAATATACTTGCAAGAGGGGGGACTGAATTTTTAGCGGTGTTGTTGGGAATCTCTGGCTCCCTTTGGGTAGATGACTATCGAATTGAGTTGGTCAATAATGAAAAAACAATTTATACCTTAAAGAGTCTAAAGAAGGAATTAGAAAGCGCATATGATTATGGCCAAGACATTTTTCAAAATATTTCAGAAGATGTTGAAGCGCACAATTATATTATTGATCACTGGGGGAAAATTAATATAGACACATTAATTAGTCTGAAATTGGGTAGAAAAGATATTAATGGAGAAACGGATTTAATATTAACGCTAAAAGCTTACCGAGGGTTTCATCCACCTAGAGCGATCTATAATAGTTTGAATAATGATGGTAGTATTGGGTTGATCGATGATTTAGAATTAAAGAGAAAGATTAATGATGTATTTCAAATAAGATCCAAATATTTAGATGAAGGATCTGAAAATCAAAGATATATTTATAGAAGATTTAATGAATATATAATTGTAAACCACCCTGCACTGCAAAATAAAAATATTAAGGATAAGCAAAAAGAATTAACGGAGTTTTTAAGAGATAAAGTCGTCTATGGATTTATAATAGAACAAAAGAACTTAAACGACTTTATATCACAAGTTATTGAATGGAATTTAGAAGCAATAGATGACTTAATTAATTCGATTGATAACTATTTAAAAAAAGCTTGAAACGCATCTGGGTCAAATAGCCTCACCAAGCGTGGGGCTTTTTTGTTTGTGGGGCAATTTCTGTGTAATTTCCTGTATGAAACGCCTCTGGCATAAATAAAGGAGAATGAAATGAAAAACTATTTAATTCTCTATCCTGCTTTTTCAATAATATTTTTAACTTTTTTGATTTATATAAAAAATAGACTGGATGCAAATAAGGCATATAAATCAGGGGAAGTTGAAGGTAAGTATTTTAAAACATACGATGGGAAAGCACCCTATTATCTTGAGACCTCAAGACAAACACTAAAAAATCAATTTGAATTGCCCGTTATATTTTATTTCTTGGTCGTCTTGCTCTATATCAATGAAACTATAACTATCTATGAACTTATGCTTTCTTGGACATTCTCTATTTCTCGCTATTTACATGCTTATATACGATTGACTTCAAATTATGTACCTTATCGTGCAAAGATATTTACTTTGGGTTATTTCACTTTAATCATTTTATCAATTGATGTATTAATTAGACTAACTAACCCCCTATAACAATTTATCATTTAAATGAAACGCCTCTGGCTCATATTATTTGTAATTCCCCTCGTTGCTCAAGATACTTTAAATAAAATTACCAAAGCATAAATAGCCTGAAGTAACATATGAAGAATTTTCACAATACAACGGACATCAAGGAAATAAAGCATTACTTTGATAATGTAAAAAAGCCTTTTGTTATAAAAAATGCTGTAAACAGCAGAATTGATGTGAGCTATTTAAATAATTATTTTGGTGATCAACATATTACATTCCTTAATGATGAATCTGAGCAAGAAAATCTAAAGCTCTCAGATTTTATAGAAAAAATTGATTCAGGATCAAAATATAGGCTAAGAGCAAATACAAAAATTGGGAACCTTATAGTTGATCATATAGACACTAGATATATTCAAAAAATAAAAAATAAAAAGAAACACTTTTTAGATTATCTATTGTCTTATGGTAAAACATCTAGACAGCACACATTGTTTTTAAGTACTAAAGATTGCGTATTTGCAAAGCATGCTCACATAACATCTGGATTAATTATACAATTACATGAAAGTAAGAAATGGTACCTTTCAAAAACACGGGATGATTTTTGGCAGGTAAAATATAAAAGAGTTATCTTTCCTACGCCGCTCTATATCTTGGATAAAAAAATAAAACATGAAAATGTAGTTACACTTGAGCCTGGTGATATGCTCTATATACCCGCCTACTGGTTTCATTATACCACTTCCAAAAATACCAATATTAGCTACAGCCACTTTTTTACAGAACCAATGTCTTACTATCTAAAAAATTCATTTCTCATGCTTGCTTATCAAGTAATAACAAATTCAATATATTCTTTTGTTCTAGCAATCCAACAAGAACCTGAGGAAAATATTTTTCACAAGCATGATCTGATTTATAAATGTAATAGAATAAAAAATAAGGAAAAAAGATTGGAGGCCTTAGAATATTTTAGAAGCAATGACTTCTCATAAATCGCAAGGAGCTATACATTGAAAAAAATTATACTTTTCAAAACGAGACACCCACATTGTTGGGTAATTTCTGTGCAATTTCCTGTATGAAACGCCTCTGTTTATAGTTTATATTGATTAACAGATTCATGCCAAAATTTACACTACGAATTAATAAAAAGACTCACCGCATTGATATAGATGCGGATACACCATTATTGTGGGTTCTTAGGGATGAATTAGGTTATACTGGTACTAAGTATGGCTGTGGACGTGGGCTTTGTGGAGCGTGCACTATTCATGTGGACGGTGAAGCCACACGCTCTTGTATGACGGCAGTTGATAATGTGGATGGTGCCGAGATCACTACAATAGAGGGATTATCTATAGACAATTCACATCCTATTCAAAAGTCCTGGATTTCAGAGGAAGTTTCTCAGTGTGGTTATTGTCAACCTGGACAGATCATGACAGCTGCAGCTTTATTAGATCGAAATGCTGATCCTGATGATGAAGACATTGATTCTGCAATGAAGATGAATCTATGTCGGTGTGGTACTTATGATCGAATTCGTAAAGCCATTCACCTGGCTGCAAAGGAACAAAAATGAGCCAAGGTTATTCACGCCGGGATTTTTTAAAGGTTTCTTCTGTTGCTGGTGCCGGATTAATAATTGGTGTAGTACTTCCTTATAAACATCGACTGGTGGCCGCCGGTCTTGTTGACCAAACCTTTGATCCTAATGTATGGATATCAATTCATCCTGATAATACTATTACCATTTTTGCAGCTAAATCTGAGATGGGACAGCATATTCGTACTTCTCTGCCTATGATTGTGGCAGAAGAACTAGAGGCAGACTGGTCCCAGGTTAGAGTAGCTCAGGCCGATGCACATCCAGATAAATATGGTAGTCAGGGAACGGGTGGCAGTGGATCAATTCGTCGTTCTTTTACCCGTTTAAGAAAAGCTGGTGCAGCAGGCCGGGAAATGCTAATTCAGGCCGCTGCAAATAAATGGAATGTTTCCCCAAAAAATTGTCGTGCTGAAAGTGGAACCGTGATTCATTTATCTACTGGCAACTCTTTTACTTTTGGAGAACTTGTAGAAACAGCTTCAGAATTGCAAGTACCAGAAAATCCGGTATTAAAAAACCCCAAAGATTTTAAACTAATTGGAAATGCGATGCCTGGTTTGGACACCCCTTCACGGGTGAGTGGTGCCGCCATATTTGGTGTGGATGTACAGGTACCTGATATGGTTTATGCTACAGTGCTACGTTGTCCTACTTTTGGCGGCAAAATAAAATCGTTTAACCGCAAGAAAGCTATGAAAATCAATGGAGTACTTGATGTATATGAAATTGATGAAGGTGTTGCAGTAGTTGGAAAAAATACATGGGCTGTGATCAAGGGTCAGCGCGCTCTAGAACCAAAATGGGATCATGGTGATTTTTTGTCCTGGGATAGTACTCGTATCAAAAATATGATGGAAGAAAAAAGTACTGGTAAAGCTGTGATAGCACGTGAAGATGGTGATTTAACAAGTCTGAATGGTGATGAAAAAATTGAAGTGCAATACGAAGTGCCTTTTACTTCCCACGCCACAATGGAGCCTATGAATTGTGTAGCCCATGTAAAAAAGAATTCCTGTGAAATATGGGCCCCAACTCAATCACCTCAACGTGTTCAAACAACCGCTGCTAATGCTTTGGGAATTGATACAAAAGATGTAATCGTACATATCACCATGCTGGGTGGAGGATTTGGTCGTAGGCTATGGGCTGATTTTGTAACTGATGCAATCCAAGTTTCTCAAAAATCGAAGAAACCTGTTAAATTGATGTGGACCCGTGAAGATGACATGGGCCACGATTTTTTTCGTCCTACCAGTATCCATAAATTAAGTGCAACGCTTTCGAATCAACATGAACTTACGTCTTGGACCCATCGAGTTATTGCGCCATCTATCTCTGGACAAATGGCCCCGGAACGATTTAAAGATGGACAACTAGATCGTAGTGCTGTGAATGGCGCCAGCAACATACCTTATGATATATCAAATGTTTTGGTGGATTATATTATGGCCAATACAAGAGTACCTGTGGGTTGGTGGCGTTCTGTGTATAATTCTCAGAATGCATTTGCAAATGAAGGATTTATCGATGAACTCGCCCAAAAATCGGGAATAGATCCCTATCAATTTCGCCTCAATTTATTAAAGAATGCACCACGCCATTTAGGTGTATTAAGGCTGGCTGCAGAGAAAGCGAATTGGGGTAAAAAAATGGCCAAGAGACAGGGAATGGGCATTGCTTTACATGAATCATTTGGTTCTTGGGCTGCTCATGTAATAGAAGTTACGGTAACAAAAAAAGGTGAGTTATCCATAGATAAAATTGTTGCCGCTGTGGATTGTGGATTGGTTGTTAATCCAGATGGAGTAAAAGCCCAAATGGAAAGTGCTATTGTTTATGGTCTTACTTCCGCTTTAAAAGGTTTGATAACAATAGAAAAAGGAGCTGTTGCTCAATCTAATTTCCACGAATTTGAATTATTACGTATTGATGAAATGCCAGAAGTTGAAGTTTATATTGTTAAAAGCGCTGAACCACCTGGAGGCGCTGGTGAACCAGGATTGCCTCCAGTAGCGCCTGCTGTAACTAATGCTATTTTTGCTGCCATAGGTAAGCGGATCCGAAGTCTGCCAATCAAATTAAAAGATTTAAAAGTTTAATTTTTACTTTAAGACTCTATTCTGAATATCTCTGCAACAATTCTTGCTGCAGGCTCTTCTGAGCGCATGGAAGAAGCAAATAAGTTATTGTTACCATATAGAAGTGAAGCCTTAATTAAGATTGTTTCTACAATGTTAATTGATTCACTTTTAGATCCAATTTTTATCGTTACAGGTTACGAACATGATAAAGTAGTTAAACTTTTACCTAAATCGTTAGATAATATCATATATAACAGAGACTGGCGTAAGGGTATGTCTAGATCAATATATAAGGCTATATCTTCATTACCAGCTAATATAGCTGGGGAATATGATGGTTTTAGGTGATATGCCTTTAATTACAGTGAAAACTTTAAATGAGTTAAAATCAGTTTTTTTAAGTAATAATGGTGAAAAAATTATATACGCTGAATATTTTGGTAAACAGGCAAATCCAGTGATTTTTCCAAAGAAGTATTTTAAAGAGATGCTTCTTTTAAAAGGTGACAATGGATGTAAGGATATAATTATTCAAAATAGAAAGAACGCTCTAGGAGTATCAGTGGATTCGTCAGAAGTTATTTTTGATTGTGATACAAAGGGTGATTATTCTGACTTAATATCAAAGATATCTACTAATGTCTAAAAATAAACTTTTTTTAAAAGAAGCTTTAGAGCTAGAAAACAATGAAAAACCATATGCTATAGCAACTGTTATTAATGTTAAAGGTTCGTCATCTGGCAAAGTAGGAGATAAGGCAATCTTTGATGAAAAAGGTTATAGAATTATTGGATATGTTGGTGGGGGCTGTATTGAGAATAGAGCTTCAGATGTAGCTATAGAAACTTTAATTAACGGAATACCTAAAATTATTGAAATTGATCTTGATAGTGAGACTATTGGAATGGGTATTCCATGCGGAGGTAGTATGTCAGTACTTGTTGAGCCACAAATGAATGATCCTGTTATTTTAATCAGAGGGGAGGGTAGTATAGTTGAATCTTTATGTACTATAGCAAAGATGTTAAATTTTAAAGTAATTATTCATACGTCTAAAAGTCATATTCATACTTCAAAAAGCAATGAAGAACTTTATCCAAATGCAGATAAAATTATAACCGAAGGCTTAGGAGTTGAAGATATAGATGATAATATAAATTATTTTATTCTAGCTACTCACCATAGCAATGATGATAAAATAGCACTTGAAGCAATAAGAAAAGGAATCTCTTACGTTGGAGTTATTGCAAGTCAAAAAAAGGCTGATCTCATTAAAGAATATTTATCAGATAATAATGTTTCGGGTCCTGAATTAAAAAATCTTTATTCTCCAATTGGATTAGACTTAAAGGCTACAACTCCTGAGGAAATAGCTCTTAGTATATTATCAGAAATAGTCATGTTAGAAAATGAAGCAACGGGGAAACAAATGAAACACCTCGGGCTTAAATAGAGGAGAAGAAAATGGAATATCGGCTGTTAGGTAAAACAGGTGTTGAGGTATCGCAATTGTGTCTGGGCACCATGCCCTTCGGCGGTCCGGCAGATGAGAAGGAATCGGCCAAAATGTTCCAGTCTTGCCGGGATGTAGGCATCAACTT
>Ga0233439_10003675_pt1 | contig 15653 bp, 18 predicted proteins | sample SI_123_September_6_FD_182713 | JGI IMG/M metagenome (GOLD analysis project Ga0233439, IMG submission 182713) | Seawater microbial communities from Saanich Inlet, British Columbia, Canada - SI_123_September2016_100_MG | ecosystem: Environmental > Aquatic > Marine > Inlet | place: Canada: British... | reverse complement strand
CGGGGATGGTGCCATCGGCGCATTTGTCGGAGATTTCCGCCAGGGTAACCTCCATGCGTTGCAGGTCGGCGATTTTTTCCCTGACGTCGTGCAGGTGGTTCAGGGTCAGATCATGCACTTCACCGCAGGTATAGTCCCCGCCATCCACCAGGCCCAACAGGGCACGCACTTCTTTTAGGGTAAAGCCCAACTCCCGCGCCCGCTTCACGAACGTCAGGCGCTTTACATGTATCGGGCCATAGCGGCGATGACCGGCAGCGTTTCGCGGCGGCGGCGGCATAATGGCGATGGTTTCATAATAGCGCACCGTCTCCAGATGCACGCCGGTCTGCCTCGCCAAACCGCCAACCGACAGGTCTGTGGCTTCGCCAACTCTAACGTCCCCACTCATAACATCGTTGTGAAGGGCCATATTTAACCTTGTTCCCGTAGTTACTACGGGATGTAGATTAGCATGAACATATCTATGGGGATAGCCACGATGGCCGATGATACGAAGGTCGATGAAAAGAATTCGAACAAGCTGTTGAGCATCGGCATCGGCGGTGCCGTCGTCATGGCGGTCTGCTGTTTCACCCCGGCTTTGGTGGCATTATTGGCCGCTGTTGGCCTGTCATCCATCGTTGGTGCGTGGATGGACTTCATCCTGCTTCCCGCCCTGGTCTGTTTTGTCGGACTGGCAATCTTTGCCGTGGCCCTTCGAAAACGGGTGAAAACATGACGGCTGACTGTTGCCGACCCGAGGGCAGTTATGATCTGGCCGTTATCGGGGCTGGATCGGCAGGATTTTCCGCCGCGATCACTGCTGCCGAACAAGGTGCCCGCGTGGCCTTGATCGGCCATGGCACCATTGGCGGGACCTGTGTCAACGTCGGCTGTGTGCCGTCAAAAACCATGATCCGGGCGACCGAGACCCTGCACAATGGCAACGCGGAACGTTTCGCGGGCATACGGGCCAGGGCTGAGTTGGCAGATTGGACCGCCGTGGTGGCGCAAAAGGATGACCTCGTCGAAACCCTGCGCCAGAGCAAGTATCTTGATCAATTGGACAACTACCCCGACGTTGCCTATTGCGAAGGGCAGGCAACATTTTCGCCTGATCATCTGCTTTGCAACGACGCGCCCGTAGCGGCAGACAAGATCATCATTGCAACCGGTTCCCAAAACAATGTGCCCGACATTCCAGGGTTGGCCGGCATCCCCTATTTAACCTCCACCACCGCGTTCGAAATGGCGGAACTACCCCGCTCCATCCTGTTGATCGGGGGCGGCTATATTGGTTGCGAGGTGGCCCAGATGCTGGCCCGTGCCGGCGTGGCGGTGACAATCGCCTGCCGCAGCCGCCTGTTGCCCGAAGGAGAACCAGAAGTATCCGATGCTCTGCGCGGCTACCTTCGCGATGAAGGCCTGCAGGTCTTTGATGGCCTCAGCTATGAGAGCGTTACGCAGTCTGATACGGGCATTGCGTTGTCCGTTCAAATGGGCAGCGAGCCACGAATTTTGGCGGCCGAACGGCTGCTGCTGTGCGCCGGTCGCCTCGCCAATACCGACGGTCTGAACCTGGCAACCGCCGGCATCGATACCGTCGCCAACGGCGGCATCGCCGTCGATAACCGCATGCACACATCGCGCCCCGGCATCTATGCCGCAGGCGATGTCACGGGCACGGATCAATTCGTCTATATGGCCGCCTACGGTGCCAGGATTGCGGCCCAAAACGCCCTGAACGGTGACAGCCTGACGTACGACAATCATGCCATGCCCGCCGTGGTCTTCACGGACCCACAGGTGGCGACCGTAGGTCTGACCGAGGCCGGCGCTATCCTAGCGGGTTATGATGTCGCGACATCCCTGCTACCCCTCGAATACGTCCCCCGCGCCCTGGCCGCGCGCGATACCCGTGGTCTTATCAAGCTAATCGCTGACAAGACCACGAAACGCCTGCTGGGCGCACATATTCTGGCCCCAGAAGGTGCCGACAGCATCCAAACCGCCGCCTTGGCGATCCGCCAGGGCATGACCTATATCGAGTTGGGCGAGATGATTTTCCCCTACCTCACCACGGTTGAAGGCCTGAAACTTGCAGCTCAGACGTTTGAGAAAGATGTCGCCAAATTATCCTGCTGTGCGGGGTGAAACATCACTTGCGAATTACAGGGCGCGGCGCTATAAACCGGCCTTCTTTGCGGCGCACCGGCGCGGGCTGATGCCCGGGGCATGCCTGGTCGCCGTTTTTTATGACTTATCCTAACCTTTAGGAGGCTCAAAATGCCCAAGATGAAGACCAAATCGAGCGTGAAAAAACGCTTTTCGTTGACGGCGACCGGCAAGGTCCGCCGCACCCAGGCTGGCAAGCAGCACGGTATGATCAAACGCACGAAAGAGCAGATCCGCAATCATCGTGGTACCACGATGATGTCGGCTGCGGATGCGAAGATCATCAAAAAATTCATGCCTTACGGCTAGAGAAATTTTCGATGAATTGGAGTCGCTTTCGCGACCCAAGTGATTGGTTCAATTTCTCGTTTTAAAAGCCAGAGCATGTTTAATAGGAACATGCTCTCTGCTGGGAGTTTTAGAAAATGGCACGTGTAAAGCGCGGTGTGACATCTCACGCCAAACACAAAAAAGTTTTAGCACAAGCGTCAGGCTATCAAGGCCGGCGCAAGAACACCATCCGCATTGCCAAACAGGCGGTCGAAAAAGCGGGGCAATACGCTTATCGTGACCGTCGGGTTAAAAAGCGGACCTTTCGCGGCCTGTGGATCCAACGGATCAACGCGGCCAGCCGGGAGCATGGTGTCAACTACGCCCGATTTATGAACGGCCTTAAGTTGGCGGGCATCGAGATCGATCGCAAAGTGTTGGCCGATCTTGCTGTTCGTGAGCCTGAGGCGTTCAAGGCCCTGGTTGATCAGGCTGAAGCCGCACTGGCTTAAGCCCCGGACTTAAGTTCTGCCGGACTTAAGTTTTAATTGAGCGACCGGGCTTTCGATCTAAAGATCGGGCCCCAGACAGATTAAGTTAGGAAATGGGGGTCCGTCCAACGGCGGCCCCCATTTCTTTTGGCATCCTCTATGCCCCGAAAATAACTGCGTGAAAGCGAAATCATAACGATGGATATTCAATCCCTGCAGGACGAGCTTTTGGCCGAAGTGGCCGCTGCTTCCGATCTGGCCACGTTGGAAACGACGCGGGTTGCCGCCCTGGGTAAAAAGGGCCGGATCACGGCCCAGATGAAGGGCCTGGGTCAATTGGCACCGGAAGAACGCCGGGACGCGGGTGCCGCCCTGAACAAGGTCAAGGAGGCCGTGGCTGAAGCCATTGAAGGGCGCAAGCTGACCCTGCATGAAGCTGAATTGGAAGCACGCCTGACGACCGAGGGCATTGACGTGACCCTGCCCGTTCGTCATCAGGCCCAGGGCCGCATTCACCCGGTCAGCCAGGTTATGGACGAGATCGCCGCCATCTTTGCCGATATGGGTTTCACCATCGCGGAAGGGCCGGATATCGAGGATGATTTTCATAACTTCACCGCATTGAACATCCCGCCGGAGCATCCCGCCCGGCAGATGCAGGATACGTTTTATCTGCCCAAGCGTGATGATGATATGCCCATGGTTTTGCGGACGCACACCTCCCCCGTACAGATCCGCACCATGCAGGACACCCCCCCACCCCATCGCATTGTGATACCGGGGCGCACTTATCGTTCAGATTCTGATCAGACCCATACGCCGATGTTTCACCAGATCGAAGGTCTGGTGATCGGCAAGGATATTCATATGGGCCACCTCAAAGGCACGTTGGAGGCGTTCTGCGAGGCATTTTTTGAGGTGGATAACATCCGCATGCGCTTTCGCCCCAGCTATTTCCCCTTCACCGAGCCATCGGCAGAGGTGGACATCGGCTGTTCTTACGAGGGCGGCAAGCTGGCCATTGGCGAGGGCGATGACTGGTTGGAGATTTTGGGTTGCGGCATGGTCAATCCCCGGGTGTTGGAGAACTGCGGCCTGGATGCCAGCGAATGGCAGGGCTTTGCCTGGGGCATGGGCATCGACCGCATCGCCATGCTGAAATACGGCATCCCCGATCTGCGCGCCTTTTTCGATAGCGATCTGCGTTGGCTGCATCATTACGGCTTCGTCCCCCTGGATGTGCCCACCATGGCTGGAGGGTTGTCCCGATGAAGTTCACCCTTGCCTGGCTGAAAGACCATCTCGACACGGATGCCACCTTGGTCGAGATCACAGATAAACTCACCGCCATCGGGCTGGAGTTGGAGGGCGTGGAGGATCGCGCCACCGATCTGGCCCCTTTTACGGTGGGCTATGTGATCGAGGCGAAACAGCACCCCAACGCCGACCGTTTGCGGGTCTGTATCGTTGATACAGGCGATGAGCATATTCAGGTGGTCTGCGGTGCCCCCAACGCGCGCACGGGCATGAAGGGCGTTTTCGCGCCATCAGGGACCACCATCCCCGGCAACGGCATGTTGTTGAAACCATCGAACATTCGCGGTGAAGCATCCAACGGCATGCTCTGTTCCGAACGCGAGATGGGGATGAGCGATGAACACGACGGCATTATAGATCTGCCCGAAGACACCCCCATCGGCACACCGTTCGCTGAAATCATGGGCCTGGATGATCCGGTCGTCGATATCAACGTCACGCCGAACAAACAGGATTGCCTGGGCGTCCGCGGCATTGCCCGCGACCTGGCCGCCGCCGGGCTGGGTACATTGAAGCCCCTGGATGCGACACCCATTGATGGCAGCTATGACAGCCCCATCAAAGTGGAGCTGAATTTGGGGATTGGTTACGAGGCGGCCTGCAGCTGCTTTTTGGGCCGGCATTTTCGCGGCCTGAAGAACGGCCCCAGCCCGAAATGGCTGCAACAACGATTGACCGCCATCGGCCTGCGGCCCATTTCGGCCCTGGTCGATATGACCAACTACATCACTTATGACCTGGGGCGTCCCCTGCACGTCTTCGATGCGGGGAAAGTCACCGGCAACATCCAGGCCCGCATGGCCGTGCCGGGCGAAACATTCCTGGCCCTGGACGGCAAGGAATACCAATTGGATGGGGAGATCACGGTCATCGCCGACCAAAACGCTGCCGAGTCCATCGGCGGCGTCATGGGCGGCGAAGCATCAGGCTGTACGGACGAGACGACCGAGATGTTCCTGGAAGCCGCCTTGTTCGATGCCCATCGCACAGCGGCCACGGGCCGGCGTTTGGGTATTGAAAGCGATGCCCGCTATCGCTTTGAACGCGGCGTAGACCCGGCCATGGTTCAGCCCGGCGTTGAAGTTGCAACCCGCATGGTGCTGGAAATCTGCGGCGGGGAAACATCCCACACGGTTATGGCCGGCACGCCGGAAGGCCCGGCCAAGGTCGTCGGTTTCCGCCCTGCACGAGTGACCGAGTTGATCGGCATTGATGTGGACGAGGCTGAGCAACGCAAGATCCTCTCTGACCTGGGCTTCGGCATTTCTGGTGAGGGTGACAAATGGCAGGTCACAGCCCCGACTTGGCGAACAGATATCGATGGCGAGGCGGATATTGTTGAGGAAGTCGCCCGCATTGCTGGCTACGACCGCATCACCTCCACGCCCCTGCCACGCATTTCGGTAACATCGAAACCTGCATTGACCCCTGCACAACGGCGACGGCCCACGGCTAAACGTGCCTTGGCGGTTCGGGGTATGATGGAATGCGTCACCTGGTCCTTCATGCCGCGCCGTTTTGCCGAATTGTTTGGCGGCGGCAATGAGGAAATGCTGCTGACCAACCCCATATCCTCGGAACTGGATGCCATGCGCCCCTCCATGCTGGGCAATCTGATCCTGGCGGCGGGCCGCAATGTAGATCGTGGCTTTGATGACGTCGCATTGTTCGAAGTTGGTCCACAATTCCGGGACACCTCGGCCAAGGGACAGGATTTCGTTGCCGCCGGTCTGCGCCGGGGCCGGGATGCCCGCCGCCATTGGGCCCAAAGCCCCCGTGAGGTAGACACTTATGATGCCAAGGCCGATGCCCTGGCCGTGCTGGAGGCCATTGGCGCGCCAACCGCGTCTATCCAGATCGCCACGGAAGCCCCGGACTGGTATCACCCTGGCCGTTCCGGCGTATTACGCCTGGGTCCGAAGAATGTTCTGGCAGCCTTTGGTGAGGTTCACCCCCGTATTCTGGATCGCATGGATGTGACCGGCCCCATGGTTGCCTTCGAAGTCTTCATTGACAACGCCCCTCTGCCGAAAGCCAAGGCGACGCGCAATCGATCAGATCTCATGGTCAGCGATCTGCAATCCGTGAGCCGGGATTTCGCCTTTGTAGTTGATCAGGCCACCACGGCGGATGCCATCGTCCGTGCCGCCAAGGGAGCCGATAAAGCGTTCATTGGCGAGGTCAATGTCTTTGATATCTATGACGGCAAGGGCATCGAAGACGGCAAAAAATCCGTCGCCATCACCGCCCGCCTGGAGCCGAAAGACGCAACACTTACGGATCCGGAAATCGAAGCCATCGCCGCCAAGATTGTTGCAGCAGTAGCGAAGGCAACAGGCGCAGTGCTGCGAGGTTGAATTATTGAGAATTCCTCCTATATTGGAGGAAAGGAGGAATTCTCAAATGCCACTGAATATCAAAGACGAACAAACTCACGCGATGGCCAGAAAATTGGCTGATCTAACTGGCGAAACCATGTCCAAGGCAGTGAAAATAGCCATCGAAGAGCGGCTGGTTCGTTGTACAAAAAAGAAAGGCAGCAGAGGGATCGCCGCGAAACTCAATCGCCTTGCGGATTATTGCGCAACTTTGCCGGTATATGATGACCGGACCCCCGACGAAATAATTGGCTATGATGAATATGGCCTTCCTAAATGATTGTTTTGGATACATCCGCCATCATTGCGATCATTTACAATGAAGAAGAACGACAACTATTCATCGAGATTATTGATCGCACGCAGGCCCGCTTCCTAAGCGCTGCAAGCTTGCTCGAGACCAAGATTGTTTTACATCGAAGATTACGGGAAAGCGCTTCTATAACCCTAGGCTCGTTTTTGACAGATGCGGAAATACAAATCGTTGATGTGACGCGCCAGACTTCCGACATTGCCTTCGACGCATTCCTTCGCTATGGCAAAGGCCAGGGCAAAGGTGCCGGGTTGAACTTCGGCGACTGTTTTTCCTATGCTTTGGCAAAAGAAATGGACCTGCCATTGCTATTCAAAGGCAATGACTTTTCCCAGACTGATCTTGTTGCGGCGGTTGACGTCATCGGTTGACCAATTCAACGCCCCTTAAACACAGGTGCGCGTTTTTCCATGAACGCACGCGGGCCTTCCTGGGCGTCTTCGGTTTGGGCAATGATGTCTGTTTCCGCACTTTCCAAGGCCAGAGCTTCGGCCTCGCTCAAATCGACTGACTGACGCATAATCCTGCGCGCCGCCTTGACGGCCAATGGTGCGTTGGCAGCGATTGTTGCCGCCAACTCCACCGCCACATCTTCCACCTTATCTGCGCCGACCACATAATTGACCAGACCTGCTGCCAGGGCTGCATCGGCATCAATGGGATTGCCGGTCAACAGCATCTCGGCCGCCAATGCGGGTGAAACCAAGCGTGCCAGGCGCGCCGTACCGCCCATGGCTGGGATCAAGCCCAACTTCACCTCTGAAAGGCCAAGGCGTGCACCGGACGCAACCACGCGCAAATCTCCCGCCAGCAGCATCTCCATCCCACCTGCGATGGCATGGCCATTTGCCGCAACGATTAAGGGACAGCCCAGATCAAACTCCCGCAGGGTGGCCAGGGCCGGCAAACCCGGATCATCCACGACGGCCCGGTCCCAGTCATCGGCAGGTGCCCGCGCGCCGGTCAGCAAAGGGATAAAGCCGGTCAGATCAAAACCTGCACAGAACGTCGATCCCGCAGCCCCGGTCAAAACCACCACCCGCACGTCACCGTCATCACGTAGTCGGGGCCAGCATTCGGCCAGGGCGACGATCAATTCCGGGTTCAGGGCATTGCGCGCCTCGGGCCGGTTCAGACGGACCAGGGCGATACCGTCTGCGTATTCGACTTGCAAAACATCCATCATTGCCTCCTCTGATGCCATCGACATCGTAGCCGGATTTGGCTAGGCTAACCCAATCATACGGGGAACATCATAGATGAATGCTATAAAAAATGGCCTGGTGGCCGTGGTCAAACAAGATTGCGAAACCTGCGTCATGCTCGAACCGGTCCTGGCCCAGTTGGCGGCTGACGGCACAATGGTCTACAGCCAGGATAATCCGGACTTCCCCGCCTCTGTTCCCGACGTTATCGATGATCGGGAATTGGAAACGTCCTTCAATCTGGATATCGAAACCGTACCCACATTGATCCGCATGGAAAACGGCAAGGAAGCCGGACGCGTGGTCGGTTGGGTGCGGGATGAATGGCGGAATTTCACTGCCATTGATGATCTGGGTGAGGCCCTGCCCGAATTTCGCCCGGGCTGTGGTTCCAAAAGTGTTGAGCCGGGCATAGCCGAGGAACTGGCGGTACGGTTTGGCGATACCGCAATTGTCTCCCGCCGGATCGAAGTCGCCCCTTTGGAAGACGAGATTGAGGCCTGCTTTGATCGGGAATGGAGCGATGGTTTGCCCGTGGTCCCACCCACGCCCACGCGGGTCTATCGGATGCTTCAGGGCACCACCCGTTCGCCGGACGAGGTGATCGGCATCGTCCCGCCCGATCTGGCACCATGTACAGTGGAAAAGGTTGCCATCAACGCGGTCATGGCAGGCTGCAAGCCGGAATATATGCCTGTGGTACTGGCTGCGGTAGAAGCGGCACTGATCGAAGAATTTTGCATGCATGGCCTGTTATGCACGACCATGTTCGCCGGCCCCATGGTAGTGGTCAATGGCCCCATCGCACGAAAGATCGGCATGAACAGCCGCGAAAACGCCCTGGGCCAGGGCAATCGCGCCAACGCCACCATTGGCCGGGCGCTACAGCTGGTCATCCGCAACGTAGGGGGAGGCAAACCAGGCGGCATTGATCGGTCCTGCATGGGGCATCCGGGCAAATACACATTCTGCTTCGCCGAGGACGAGGAAGGCTCGAACTGGGAGTCTCTCTCGGTCGAACGCGGCTTCGCGCCCGATGCCTCTACCGTCACGCTGTTTGCCGGCGATGGGGTACAGGCCATATCCGACCAAAAATCGCGCCGGCCGGAATCTCTGGCCCGCACCTTTGCCGCTTGTCTGCGGATTGTCGATCACCCGAAATATGTCATGGCAGCAGATGCCTTCCTGATTGTTTCGCCTGAGCATGAACGCACTTTCATCAACGCCGGCTGGACGAAAGCGCGACTGAAGGACGAATTGGACGAATTATTAATGATCCCCGGTGAAGAACTGGTGGTCGGCGCAGGCGGCATTGATGAAGGCATACCCGCAAACATGGCGGATAAGACCCTGCCCAAATTTCGCCCCGGCGGCCTGAATATTGTTCGTGCGGGAGGCGGCGCAGGCATGTTTTCCGCAGTCATCGGCGGCTGGGCCGCAGGCGGCGAAATTGGTTCCATCCCTGTAACGAAGGAGATAACGACGTGAATGAGACGACAATCATGCTCGACCCAACGTCAGAGCAGACCCCGGCGCAAAAGCAGTTATTGCCGCGCCCGGAAAAATTGGAGGGGCTGACCGTCGGTCTGTTGGATATTTCCAAACCGCGCGGAAATATCTTTCTCGATCAACTGGATGCGCTGTTGAGCGATAAAGGCATCACTGTCAAACGCTATGCCAAGCCGACCTTTACCCGCGTCGCACCGATCGATCTGAAACAACAGATCGCCGATGAAGTTGACGTGGTTGTTGAAGGCCTGGCCGATTGAGGCTCGTGTACCTCGTGCTGTATGCATGACATCACGGACCTAGAAGGCCGCGGCATCCCCGGTGTTGGTGTTGCCTCCACCGCGTTCACGGAAGCAGCGGCGGCACAAGCTGTCTCATTGGGCTTTGATGCGCCCATGGTCTTTGTCCAGCATCCGATCCAGGACCGTAGCGACGACGAAATGCGCGCCCTGGCCGAAGCTGCCTATGACGAGATCGTCGCCCGGGTCTCACAAAGCTAGCAAGCCCGACGACACCTTAGAGACTGCCTGGGGGGTAGCGCCCGACCCCCCAGCCGCCATCCACGGGCAGCACCTGGCCTGTGACGAATGATGCTGCGTCTGAGCAAAGGAAGGCCACGGCGCGGGCGATATCGGTGGGCTGGCCAACCCTTTGCAGGGGTGTTTCCACCAACATGCGTTGTTGCACACTGCCTTGTTGATGGATCCGTGCCTCGGTCATGGGGGTTTCGATCAGGCCCGGCGCAACCGCATTGACCCGAAGACCGGCGGGGCCGAATTCCGCCGCCATTTGCTGGGTCAGGCCGATCAGGGCAGCCTTGGACGCCGCATAGGCAGCTGCATTCGGGGTGCCGACCAAGGCGAATACAGATGAAATATTAAGGATGGCACCGCCACCACCCGCAGGCATCACCTCCGCTGCCGCACGGGACATGGCAAAAACAGCGTTCAGATTGATATCCATGATCCGGGCCAGTTCCTCCCGGTTGCTATCCAGAATTGATCGCGCCTGACCGACACCGGCGTTATTGACAAGTATCCGCCAAGGGGCGTCTATCGCAGCCACTGTCGCTTTCACCTGTTCGCCCGCGTCATCCCCCGTTAGATCGAGCGCGAGGGTTGAGATTTTGCCGCCCGGTGCCGCAACCGCCATTGCCTCCAGTCCTTCGGTGTTTTGGTCTACCACCAAAACCCGCGCGCCACGGTCTGCCAACAACAAGGCCGTGGCCCGGCCAATGCCCGACGCAGCACCAGTTACAACTGCCAAGCGACCGTCGGAAAAGCGGTATTCGTCTATGGTCATGGGAAATTATCCCTCCAGTCCGTTGTTATGATTTTTAACACTATAGCGACTTATCGGAGATATCGCGCATTGGCTCTTCCGCACAGGCGCTAGCGGTGTTAAAAGCGCCCCGCAATGACAGATTTAAAACATATTCGCAATTTCTCCATCATCGCCCATATTGATCACGGCAAGTCTACCTTGGCCGACCGTTTGATCGAATTTTGCGGCGGCTTGGAAAGCCGGGAGATGCAGGAGCAGGTCCTCGATTCCATGGATCTGGAGCGGGAACGCGGCATCACCATCAAGGCCCAGACCGTGCGCCTAAATTACAAGGCGAAGGACGGCAAGACTTATATTCTGAACCTGATCGACACACCCGGCCATGTGGATTTTGCCTACGAGGTGAACCGCTCGTTGGCGGCCTGTGAAGGCTCGTTATTGGTCGTCGATGCCTCCCAGGGGGTTGAGGCGCAGACCTTGGCGAATGTCTATCAAGCCATTGAAAATGATCATGAAATCGTCCCTATCCTGAACAAGATCGACCTCCCCGCAGCAGAGCCGGAGCGGGTGCAGGCCCAGATCGAAGATGTCATCGGCATCGATGCCTCGAACGCTATTTTCACCTCCGCCAAATCCGGTATTGGTATCGAGGAAACGCTGGAAGCTCTGGTGGAGCGCCTACCGCCTCCCACGGGCGATGCCGAAGCGCCCTTGCAGGCCCTGTTGGTAGACAGTTGGTATGACGCCTATTTGGGTGTGATTGTGTTGGTTCGCGTCATGCAGGGCCGCCTGGAAAAGGGTATGCGGGGCCGCCTGATGGCCACGGGCACACGGCATCTGATCGAACAGGTCGGCGTTTTTACGCCAAAGCTGGAGAAGACCGGCATTCTGGGCCCCGGCGAATTGGGTTATTTCACGGCTTCCATCAAGGATGTTTCGGAAACCCGCGTCGGCGATACCCTGACGGATGATCGCAACCCGACCGCGCATGCGCTGGCTGGCTTCAAACCGGCTATTCCGGTGGTGTTTTGCGGTCTGTTTCCCATTGATGCGGCGAATTTTGATGATCTTCGGGAAAGCCTGGCGCGCCTGAAACTAAACGATGCCTCATTCGAGTTTGAGACCGAAAGCTCCCCTGCCCTGGGCTTTGGCTTCCGCTGTGGTTTTCTGGGTCTGTTGCATATGGAAATCGTGCAGCAACGCTTGGAGCGGGAATTCAACCTGGATCTGATCACCACAGCACCCAGCGTGATTTACCGCGTCCATATGAATGACGGCACCATGGCAGAAATTCATAACCCCGCCGATATGCCCGACCCGGTGCAGATCGATCGCATTGAAGAACCCTGGATCAAGGCGACGATCCTGGTGCCCGACGACTATCTCGGCCAGGTTCTGAAATTATGCGAGGAACGACGCGGTAGCCAGACCAATCTGACCTATGCGGGCAACCGGGCCATGGTGCAGTACGAACTGCCCCTGAACGAAGTGGTCTTTGACTTCTATGACCGCCTCAAATCCGTCTCCCGTGGCTATGCCTCCTTTGACTATGAATTGGTGGATTATCGGGCCGAACGCCTGGTCAAGATGTCGATCCTGGTTAATCACGAACCGGTCGATGCCCTGGCCATGATCGTCCATGCGGGCCGGGCCGATACCCGTGGACGGGCGCTTTGTGAACGCCTGAAAGATCTGATCCCGAGGCAGTTGTTCGCGATAGCCATTCAGGCGGCTATTGGCGGTCGGGTCATTGCGCGTGAAACCGTGCGTGCCATGCGCAAGGACGTCCTGGCCAAATGCTACGGCGGCGATGTCAGTCGCAAGCGGAAGCTGCTGGACAAGCAGAAAAAGGGCAAGAAACGCATGCGGACTTTTGGCAAAGTTGAAATCCCGCAAGAGGCATTTATCGCCGCCCTAAAAACTGGCGAATAACTTGGCCGGTGAATAACTGGGCCGGCGAATAGACTTTATCGAGAGAACGAACGGCGGCGAACTGATCTGCGAGGTCGGAAGAGTAGCAAAAAGACGGCCGCCGGAATAAGTGCGACGAGCCAGGCCGGCCATTGCAACAGGGCGACCATGCCAGGGTTCCAAATAGCTGGATGCAGATAGCGCTGCACCACGGCCTGCATCAGATTAAGACTGCCCCGGTCCAGGTCATACCAGACCTGCCCTAGAATTCTGGGCTGCCAGGAACCGGCCTGCAATGAGGCCACAACCTCCGCTCCCGCCGCCAACAGCGCCAAGGCCAGGAACAAAATTCCCACTGTAAAACCGACCGCTCTTACCTTGCCCATTGACCCTTGAATACCATTTTGTCCGATTCAATCAAGTTCTTGCGGTAATCATTGAAAAATCGACATCAGATGTCAATTTGTTCCCCATCACCATATTGCCCACAGCGCCATTCCTCACTATGTTCAGCCCCGCAATGTTTCCTGTGGAGGGGTGGCCGAGTGGCTGAAGGCGCACGCCTGGAAAGTGTGTATACGGGAGACCGTATCGTGGGTTCGAATCCCACTCCCTCCGCCATTTCGTCTCTTTAACATATTGATTTTATTGATATAAATTATTGTTTTAGGCATGCGGTCCCACATTTAGTACCACATCATGATCGTAAAAATGTGGTTGACGCCGGCCTTGGAAGCCCTTCCTGGCCAAGGGTAGAGGCGGAGTTTGTCGACAGTGACCAGCGGGACTACTGGGTGCCGTGCCCACATTGTGACGAAGCCCAGACCATGCGCTGGGGATCAGTGCAGTGGCAGCCAGACCGACCGGAGACGGCGGTCTATGTTTGTGAACATTGTGGCGTCGTATGGAGTGATGCCGACCGCCTCAAATCATTGAAGCGGGGAGAATGGAAGGCCAGTGCGGAGTTCAACGGCATCGCTGGCTTCCGCCTATCTGGGCTGAATAGCCCGTGGATACCCTTAACCGAGGCAGTGCGGGATTTCCTGGAAGCGAAGAAGCTGCCAGAGACCTTACGGGTCTGGGTCAATACGTATCTGGGGGAGACCTGGGAAGAGACCGGAGAGGGCGTTGCCGATGAGGGCATTGCCGACCGGCGCGAAGAGTACGAAGGTTGCCCCGAAGGGGTGGTCTTAATCACCGCTGGCGTGGACGTCCAGGACGACCGCATTGAATGTGAAATCGTCGGCTGGGGACGGGACGAAGAAAGCTGGTCATTAGGTTACCAAACGATTTATGGGGACCCTTCTGGACCGGCTGTATGGGGCGACCTGGAGGCATATCTTAATACGCCTTGGCACCACCACCCCCGTGGTGTCGAATTACCCGTCAGATCGGCTTGTATCGACACTGGGGGGCATCACACCAACGCAGTGTACTCATTCGTGAGACCCCGTGAGGGACGTCGGGTTTTCGCGACCAAAGGTGTCGGCGGCGAGGGCCGAGCATTAGTCGGACGACCAAGCAAAAACAACGTTGGAAAAGTGCGGCTTTTCCCCGTCGGCGTCGACACAGCCAAAGAACTAATCTACGCCCGTTTGAAGATCGGGGACGCTAACAGTCAACGCCAGTAGGAAAAGAGCAGAGAGGTCGTCGTTTCTACCCCTCTGCTCTTTGAGATAATTTATATAGCAACGACCATCCTAGCGGAAACAAGCGTACCCGAGCCATGCGCCTTGATTACAAGTTTTTGAAATTCTTCGGACATTCCTATCCTATCGATTTGCTCTCCGGCCGCTGTGATTGAAGTAAACTGATAAACGACAGTAAGCCGATCCATATCAGGCCCAAAGGTGGGAACGATAGCCATAACCCCAGACGTATCATCCGATAATTTCTCAATATCGGGTAATATTGATATGGCGTCTTGTAATTTTGCTTTCTCTACCTTGTAAATACGATGCATGGTAACCGGATGGTCATCCCATGAAATATCACCGTACACAGTGCGAGCCACTAATGGTCCAACCATTGTACCGGCCGGATCAAGCTCTCTCTCCTGAAGAAGTTTTTGAAAGTCTGGATCTTTTTGATAGCTTTCAAACACGCGGGCAGTTGTCGCAAAATCTGGATACGCCGATAGAACAACAATTGATCCAGCACCATCGCCAGCCGCAATATTGTTAACCCTTACCTTGGCACCATGCCTTGCCATAATATCGGCTGCATCTCTTGCCCTCTGAAGGGCAACTGCAGTCTTGCCAATTGTTGGTTGAATTATTCTTGCTGATATTACCGTCATAAAAATTCTCTCTAATATTGCAGACTATATTTCACTTAGTGAACCACAAAGAATTTGACACGTCATTAGGGAAGCCTCGTTTTTCGATGCTCCTCACCCACACCGGCTATTTAAAATATGGCGGTGTGGTGAGGGCATCCCCCTAGTCTTAATCAAAATCACCGGCTTCGGCTCGTGGCGTCAAAAGCCCGCCAATTGTATCGTCATCCATGATTGCGGTGATCTTAATGTCAATCAGGCCGTTCCAATCTAATGCCCAATCAGCTAGTGCGCCTGCATTATCGGTCTCGCAGACTGCAAAGCCACCCGACCCGTCGAGATTGTGATATCTGGAAAGCATTTGAACGCCTTCGGGAGGCATTCCACCAGTTTCCAGAAATTTCTTAATCGTTGGGTTGCGGGCCTGCGTCGTGTGAGTCCAACCAAGAGTAAAAAGCATTTTATTATTCCTCATTTTGTCCCCAAAGAGCCCGGATGGTAGTGCGGACAACTTCGGCTGGCAAGCTATATTGCAGCGGC
>Ga0233439_10003669_pt1 | contig 15674 bp, 8 predicted proteins | sample SI_123_September_6_FD_182713 | JGI IMG/M metagenome (GOLD analysis project Ga0233439, IMG submission 182713) | Seawater microbial communities from Saanich Inlet, British Columbia, Canada - SI_123_September2016_100_MG | ecosystem: Environmental > Aquatic > Marine > Inlet | place: Canada: British... | reverse complement strand
AACAACAGCAACAGCAGACGGGGCCTAGTAAGGCTTAGCGGAAGAGAATAAAATGGCAGGAAAGTACGATAAGAATATTAAGATTACAGTTGATGACAAAGGCTCTTTAAAACAAAAGACCAAAGACATAGACAAACTTAATAAAGCAGTCGATAATAATACGAAGAAATCTGGCAACCTTGATAGAAATATGAAGGGCAACGCTAGAATGTCTTCTAACGCCTCAAAAAACTTTTCTAAGCAATCCCAAGGAATGCAAGGCGTGCTGGTTCCTGCCTACGCAGAAGTCGCAGCACGTGTATTTGCACTAACTGCAGCGTACACTGCTCTTGAAAGAGCAGCTGATTATTCTATATTATTAAAAGGTCAGGAAGCCTTCGCAGCCTCTACAGGTAAAAACATGGCCCAAATTGCCCGAGAGGTTCAAAAAGCCTCAGGGTATATGCTAGATTTTCAGGCAGCCTCTACTAGTACAGCATTAGCGTCTACTGCAGGTTTAACTGCTACTCAGATTACTAAGATGACAAAAGCAGCTAGAGCTGCTTCCGTAGCTTTAGGCCGAAATATGACGGATTCCATGGATCGTTTGACCCGTGGTATTGTAAAGGCAGAGCCAGAGATACTGGACGAGCTAGGTGTAATCATACGGTTAGACGTAGTATATAAGAAGTACGCACAGACTATAAATAAAACTACCGCAGAGCTGTCGGAGTCAGAGAAGATGACGGCCAGGTATAACGCAATTCTAGGGCAGACAGACGGTAAGTTTGGGGATATAGCAACGTCTATCCCAGCTAACGCTTTCGCCCAACTAAGCTCCTCAGTACTAGACCTAGTAAGGTCCGGGGGCGCATTAGCTTCTAACGTATTTGGCCCTCTTGTATCAGTACTAGCGGACTCTAAAGGGTTATTAATAGCTATAATAGCTTTAATTGGTAGAAATTTATTAAGAACTGTATTCCCTGTATTCTCCTCTATGGGGGAGAAGATCGATAGCGTATCTAATAAGCTGGGTAATTGGTCAAAAAAGATGAAAGCGGCGCTACTTGCAAACGAAAGCCAGGTAGACAGAACTAAGAAAGGGTGGCAGAAACTTGCAGAAGCTCAAGTAAAACCTATACAAGACCGTATGGTTAAAATGGGGCTAACGGCGGGTAAGCTGGGCGGAGCTAAATTTGCAAAAGCTTGGAAAGATAAGATGAGAGGTATGGATCTATTTGGCCAGAAGAACATGGTCAAAGCTATTAGACAAACCATACGTCTAGGTATAAAAAGTGCTGGGGGGCCTACCGCTGCTCAAACTAATAGAGCTACTACTCCTGGAATGGAAGGTAAAACGATCGCCCAAATGCAGAAGCTGGATTCAGTTCTAGCTAGGTTGCAGTCAACCTTAGTACAAGTATCTAAAGCTACTAAAGGGTCTATGGCTTCCGAGATAATTAAGAACATATCTAATATGTCCCAGAGATTTGCTCAAATGGGTGTAGGGGCATCAAGTGCAGCAGCAGGGTTCCTCAATATGGGCAGAGCCGCGTCTAGCCTAACACATGAGCTGGGGTTTTTCAAAACCATGGGAATAGTACTTAGCAAGACAAAACGAAGTAGTCTACTAAACCAGCTAGAGTTAGAGGCCAAGGAAAATAACTCTAAAAAGGTTAAAGAAGATCTACAAGGCGTAATAAAGAGTATAACAGTGTTAGGGGACACGTCTAGTCGCACCCAACGTTTGGGTGCTCTAATGGGGGCAACCCTCACAGGTGCTGGCAAGGCTCTTAATGCTGTAGTTGGTATTATGGGTAGTATAATGATGATTAAATGGATAGGCCAGATGATACTTGGACTATCTAATTCTTTTGGAAAAGCATCAGAAGCAGCTAGTGGACTATCAAGTACCTTAGAGGAAACTTTAAAGAGCTTGGGTAAATATGCAAAAGTAGGTAAAAGAGCAGATCTAGGGGCTACTATTTCTGACTCCTTAAAGAGATCCGAGTTTAAGTCAAATATTGCAGAAGGTATAAATGAGGCTCTAACTGGGGCAGCTGCTGCTATTAACGCTGAAGTAATCGGGGATGCATGGTTCGGTAGTATTATAGATCATGTTGCCGATCTATTCGGGTACGGGCTGGCGGATAGTTTAGCTGAGTCCGTAGCTAAAGCTATGACTGGGTTGGCGTCTAGTATGGATAAGGAACAGTTCGACAACGTATTTGTAAACGACACAAATATTAGAGATAGTTTATCTAAAACCTTGAGTCCTGAGCCTATAAAAAGTACTACAGGAGCTGTGTTAGCAGCAACAGCTGCATGGGCTGGCGGCGCCACCGCCGCCCTTTCGTATACCGCAGCAACAGCTGCAGGGGCAACAATGGCTGCAGGTGCAATGGCTGCAGCTCTCCCACTTACTATAGCAATAGCGGGCGTCACGGGGGCACTTTACCTAGGTAGTAAGGCGTGGACGGAGTGGAACAAGAGCGGGGAAGGTATGGCAGATTCAATCATCAAGACTCTTGAGCAGGTAAATGATGGTACAATATCGGTTTCACGCGCAGCAGAGAAGATAGAGTCTAATCTGTCAATGTCTAGGGAAAACGCAATTCAATTTTACGAGGATATAACTGCAGCAGCAAAAATATACAATAAGCTAGCTAAAACCCATGATACTTTACTTAAGAACATGGCGGAGAACTTCAAGAAGCTGTCCCAAGAAAGAGCAAATTTTAGTAAATCTTTAGTAAAAGGTGGCGACTTAAAAGACTTTGCAACGGCCTTCAAATCGTCTATCAAAGATATAGAGAATTTGAAGTTATCCTCGGTAGAAAAATTCAGAGCCTTAGCTAAAGAGGGCCTCTTTGATAAAGACCAAGGAAACTTAAGTAGTATAACGCAGAAAAGATTAGACGAGGCTCAAACCGCGGTAGATATTGCAGATAAAAGATTAGCAGATGCTAAGGCTAGTTCTAAGTATGTTGGAAAAAAGAAGGAAGACAATGTAGCAATATTCCAAAAAGCTGTTAATACCGAGAGCAAGTACCTTTCAGACTTACAGCATAAAACATATGCACAACTGTATGGCGAGTCTTTTAAGAACATCCTTAAAGAGAGAGGCTTGAAACTATCCTCTATATCAGACGTACAGCTTGCAGAAGTCCGGAGTCAAACAGCCCGAGCATTAGCTACTAAATTAGCTCATGGGGACGTGGAGAAGCAGTATAACTTAGAGCTAACTCTTGCTACTCGTAACGAAGCATTAGCACTAGAAAAACTTAAGTTAGATAGGTACGGTACTTCAGCATTAGAAAAACGCGCAAAGATAGAACAAGAGTTGCTCAAAAATCAACGAGATAAGTTAATAGGGGAAAGACAGTTTGCTACTAATACTAAGGAAGAGAATGAGAATCTTGATGCACAAGTAGATAATTTAAACACTAAGATCGCATTAGCGGACAGAATCGCACTAGGGCTAGCAAAACGTTTCCACGAAATTAAAGGTACTTCAATCTCTTTATTAGAGGTATGGGATGCTAAGTTGAAAGACAATGGTATGGTTGAAGATGCAGACTATACTAATGACAAACTGCAGGCAATAACTACAGGAGTTAACGCGTTTTCAGCATCTTTAGATGAGATGTCTGGGGAGACAAATAAAGTAGCTAAGCAGTTGAAGGATATGAAGTTTATGTTCGGCAAAAATATATTTGATACTGCAGCCGGTAAAAAACTTTATAAGTTATGGGTGTCTCTATCCACTAAAGAAGGTAAACTTGTAAAAGATAGAAAGAGTGCAATAAGAAAAGAATTAGACAAGATTCAGATAGAAGCGGACCACATCTCAGAGTATAGCACTTTAGTAGACCTTAGAAACGACTTGGCCGAGACTGAAATGAACGTTATTGATGCAGCTAATAAGCGCATCAAAGACGAATTAAAATTAGCACAACAACTATTAGCATATAAGAAGTTAGAAGTTGAAGTTGATGCAGATATGCAAGAAACAAAGTTCGGGGGCACTAGAGATATGTTCGCAGCAGTGTCCACAGGGTTAACCGACTCTTTAGGGCAAGCCCTCTCCGATGTATTTATGCAGAAGGACCAGCCTGATGATGGATATACACAGAGTGAGAGAATTAGGCTAGCAATGGCACAAGAACTATCAGACTGGGGGGGAAATTTTATCTCTAGTTCTATATCAGATATGATGTTTGGTAATAAAGGGCTACTTGCGGGCGGGTTAAGAATGCTAGGCGGAGACGAGAAAGGCAACGAGTGGGCGGATGCTATCTTCCCTAAGACAGACGCTGAGAAACGTTTGTCTGCACTAACTGAAATTAAGAATATGATGTCAAGACAAGTTGACATACTTTCAAAGGAAATATTATCTGTAGAGATAACAAACCCAGAACAAAGACAGAAGCAGTTAGGAAACAGTCTGAAGAATATGACGGTGTCCAAAGGGGATCAAACAGCTTTGGCCGAGATTAAGAAACTCACTGAGGCATTGCCTTCAAACCAGAGAGATTGGTTTGGTTCCCGAGTGACCCAAGCAAGAGAGGGCGCTATACATAAACCTACTGGAGGCCTTAGGCTTGTTGGCGCTGAGTTCGAGGATCTAAAACTGCTAATTGCACAAGCACAGCGAGGTTCTGTAGCAGGTAACCAGGACTTCCAAACTTACCAAGCAAAACAACAAGCAGAGGCAATATTAGCTAAACAGAAAGAACAGACTAGTTTTGCCGGGGACTTCTTCGGTAAAATGTGGGACGATACAAAGGATTTCTTTAGCGCATCAGACGAAGTAACAGAGAAGAATACAAAGGCTTTGGATGGAGTAATATTAGGCGTAGGTAAACTTAATATTGTGCCTAATATAGTTACGGACGGGTATTTAAGAATTAAAAAGTTGGTAAATAGTGATGCGTACAACAATGAACCTGTAACAGAGAAACTAGTAGTAGGCGATGAAGTACCTAAAGTAGCGGAAGAAGAAAAATCTTGGTGGGATAAAATTTTAGACTGGAACAGCAGGCTAAACTCCGAAGCTAAACAAGCAGCCGATGCTGCACAAAAAGCAAATGATATATCTAAGTCAGGTAAATCACACTCCGTACATGACCACCACGCAGTACCTTTATTAGAGCAAATAAGAGATTCCTTTAGAGAATGGATTACTCCAAAAGACGGGTCTTTACCTAGTGCAATAAAAGACTACGGAAAGTTGGATAATGAGCTAAGTGCTGACTATTATAATAATAGAAAGACTACAGGTATAGCAGATCCTAACTTTGGTAAAGCCAAAGGCGCTTCTATGACTAAGTTTGGTTATGGGGCATTTGATAACACTCCAGAAGGTACGCCTGAGTTACTAGATAAAATAGCAATGATTCCGCAAGTTACATTAGCGGCTATAGGTACTGCAGGGTACCAAATTGCAGACGACGGGTTTACAGAGAGGGCATTTGGGGACTGGTGGGAGCAATTAAAAGCTTACACAGAGACTAGATGGAATAGATCAGAGATCACAGATTCAGATAGTGCGTGGCAAGAAGCTAGCAGACAGACAGGGGATACTTCAGTTGCAGATAAGTTAGCTGAAATGAATCTAAAAGCTGAAGTAACTAATACTAAGTTAGAAACTCTTGTAGCCAATACTACTAAAACTGAACTTGAAAAGAGATCAGAAGAAGCTCAAGCAGATGCCAAAGCTAAAGGAGAAGGTAAAGGACTCGCAGTAGTTATTAAGAACCCAGAGGCTATTACTGCAGCCCAAGGGCAGGCAGGAGCAGGAGAAAGCTTATTTGGGGAGACTGAAGGCGGGTACGCTAAAAACGCAAGTACTGCAGCTGCTTTTAAAACTAATGAGGGATCGGAGCAGACAGCAATGCTTGCAGAGCAAGGAATGTGGAACGATAACGAGAATACAACCTTTAGTACTAATACTATGCAGACCGTAGGAGCTGCAACTAATAATACATTACAGACTGGGTTTAAGGATCTCATATACAATGGTAAGTTAAACACTGCTAAACTTGCTATGAGTTTTGTACAGCAAATAGGAAATACTATAATATCTTCAGTGGTATCGGGGGCTACTACAGCTGTTATGAGTGCTAACGGTAACGTGCTTAGAGGAGGCTTCCAAGCCTTTGCAAAAGGGGGAGTAGTAACCAAGCCTACACTTGGACTAGTGGGGGAAGGTAAGGATAATGAAGCAATTGTTCCTTTACCGGATGGTAGAGCTATCCCGGTAGCAATGATTGGAAAAGGGGCTGCTACTGAAAACAATACCGAGAATAACATTAATGTTACAATTAACGTTGCCAGTGACGGTACTACTACTAGTTCTGCTCAAGCAAGTGAGGGGTCTAATGGGCCAGACTTTAACAAGTTAGGGGGAATGATGACTCAAGTTATTCAACAAGAGCTACTTAACCAACAAAGACCAGGAGGACTACTTAGTCCGTATTAATTATGCCAAATTTTAACACAGAAGTAAATAGTAACCCTGATAGAGGGATGAAAACGGAACAAAAGCCTAAGGTACTCACTGTATCTTATGGGGACGGGTATGAGCAAAGAACTGTAGATGGTATAAATAATTTACCCGAACAGTGGAGCTTAGAGTGGAAAAACAGGCCTGTAGCGGAAACTAATAAGATTATAAAATTCTTAGAGGACCAAGGAGGAGTTACATCTTTCGATTGGTACCCAGTAGGGTATAGTATATCTAGTACCACTACTAGTACTGCTACTAAGAAACTTATAGATACTAGTCAATACTTTACTAATCGTTATTTAAATACTACGGTTACCGATAGCGGAGGTACCGGAGGAGTATGTACTGCTAGTTTGTCAGCCGATGCTGTAGCGTCTGTATCGGTATCTACTGGAGGAAGCGGGTACAATAGTACTTCATTGCCTTCAATATCTTTCACAGGAGGAGGGGGTACAGGGGCTTCTGCTACTGCAGTAGTATCTAGTGCAGGGGTAATAACAGCAATAACATTAGTAGCTGGCGGGAGCGGGTATACCTCAGCTCCTACGGTAGTAGTCACTCCTACCCCTACAACCACCACAGTAACGGCCATAGATAGTGCCACCCAACTATCTTTAGCCGCGGATATACTAGCTAGCGGGGAGACATATACTATCTACCCTTATAAAAAGTACACCTGTGCTAAATGGAGTGTTAAAGAGGATATAAGTGGATATAGGACTATTACTGCAACATTCAACAGAGTATTCGAACCATAAAGGAATCCTATGAGTAATAAAATTACAACTGATATAAATAGTTTAACACCTGGTAGTATAGTAGAGCTATTTGAGTTAGATCTATCTGCAGGGTCGGCGCCTTCTACTGTACCTAAGTTTAGATGGTTCAACGGAGGCTATAACGCAGAGTTACAAGAAATAGTATGGCAAGGGAATAAATACTCTGGGCTCCCTATTGAAGCCTCTGGATTCGAGTTTTCCGCACAAGGATCTATACCTCGACCTAATTTAACGGTAGCTAATATTACTTCACTATTATCAGGAGTAATCAATGATTATAACGATTTGGTAGGGTCAAAAGTCACTCGTAAGAAAACGTTCGCTAAATACTTAGATAACTACTGCTACACAGACGGGTACCCTGTGGGAGGGGTATGTACAGGAGAGTCCGGGTCTGACCCAAGCCTTAGTAAGGATGATTGTTTAGATACTAATAAGAACGGATCTGCAGGTACTTGGACGGAGTACACCCAAAGTACTTGTGAAGCGGCTGCAGGACCTGGTATTTGGTACGCTAACGCCATAGCGGATGATACAGCTCACTTTACAGATGAGATATGGTATATAGATAGAAAAGCTGTTGAGACGTTCACTCATATAGAATTTGAGTTAAGCGCAGCATACGATGTTATAGGTATAAAGTTACCCTCTAGAGTTATAGTGTCTAATTCATGCCCTTGGTTGTATAAAGGGGTCGAATGTGGGTACGCTGGGTCTAGTTACTGGGATACTAATAATAATTCTGTTTCTTCCTCTGCTGATGATGTATGTTCTAAAACATTTACAGCGTGTGAGCTTAGGTTCCCTGAGCCTTTAGAAAATCCTTTTGGAGGCTTCCCAGGAGCTGGTAGAAGAATGGGATCAGTACGATGAATGAGGCGACTTTAGAGGGTTTTCGAAAGCACACAGAAATAGAGTTCCCCAAAGAAGCATGTGGTTTTATACTGGGGGTGGGGAAGAAAGAAAGGTACTTTCCAGCAAGTAATATAGCTGAAGAGCCTGAAGAGTACTTCACGATTGATCCTGTAAGTTACGCGGAAGCGGAGGATTCCGGTACTATTTTAGGTATATGCCACTCTCACCCTAATGATGGGTGTAACCCTTCGGAGGGGGATAAGATATCTTGTGAGGCAACAAAACTACCTTGGCATATTTTAAGCTGGCCAGGTAACAAATTATGTAGTTGGGAGCCTTCAGGGTATGAAGCACCAATTATTGGTAGACAGTTCAGTTACGGAATTTTAGATTGCTGTACTTTGCTTAGAGATTACTATAAAAAAGAGCTAAATATAGATTTTCAGTGTTTTAGTGGCCAAGATGGCTGGTGGGACAAAGGGGAGAATAGATATTTAGAAAACTATAAAGAGCAGGGTTTTGTAAAGATACTAGAAGAAAATGATATTAGAAAATATGATATATTTTTAATAAATTTAATCTCACCTGTACCAAACCACGCGGCAGTTTTTATCGAAGGAGATAAAATTTTACACCATGTACATGGTAGACTCTCAAATAAGGAATTATATGGGGGATACTGGAGAAAACATACAACGCACCATCTAAGGCACAAATCACTATGTTAAATAAAGTAACGTTATACGGAGAATTAGCAGATAAATATGGAAAGGAGTGGTCATTAGACGTAACCTCCCCCGCGGAAGCTATCAGAGCACTTAACTCTAATAACCCAGGCTTTAGACAGTTTTTAGGTTCTTCAGAGGAAAGAGGGCTAGGGTATCATATAATAGTAGGTAACGAGCCTATTGAAGATGTAAAGACAGAATTGTCTGGGCCTTTGGGCAGACAAAGTATAAAAATAGTCCCTGTAGTACTAGGGAGTAAGTCCAGCCTGGGGAAAATAATAATAGGTGCAATAATAATTTACTTTGCATGGCCTGTAATTGCTGCAGGGGTTGGTGGTACAGTGGGTAGTGGGGTATTCGCAGAAATGACGGTTAGCACCGCCGGGTATTTTGCAGCTTCTATGGCGATGTCTGTAGGTACGGGGCTAGTATTGGCAGGAGTATCAGAGATGCTAGCGCCTACCCCTCCTGGGCCCCCTAAAGATGCTGAACTCTCAGACAATAAGTCCTTAGGTCCCGTTAATACTTCTATGCAGGGAGTCCCTGTGCCTGTATGTTACGGACAATTATTAATAGGCGGAGCAGTTATTAGCGCCGGTGTAACCCCCGAGGAGTAGAATATGAGCAACGAAATTAATTTTACAAGAGGATCTAAAGGGTGCTTTACTGGGGATACTAATGTATTAACTGCTAAAGGTACTGTACATATTTCAACTCTTAAAGAGGGGGATGAGGTATTAAGTTTTGATGATGTTGGAAAAGTACATATTGCTAAAGTTTTAAAACTTCATGTACACGATGATAACCCTGTAAATAGGTATCATTTTTGGGGAGGAGAGTATATAGATGCTACACCAAACCATTGGGTACTAAACCAGTATAATGCTTTTGTAGAGATAGGGCAACTAGGCTTCGACGATTGTTTAGTGGATGAGAATAATCATTTACGCCCTATAACGGGGATTGATAAACTAGAGAGCTGTACTGTTTATAATCTGACTGTAGAAAACCAACACACATTTATAGCTAATGGTATTAGGGTGCATAATGCAGGATTAGGGGATGGCAATATTTCCGGGTCTAAAGGGGGTAAAGGAGGGGGCCGAGCGCCTATAGAAGCAGATGACTCCCTGTTCTCTACTGCTACAGCAAAAATAGTAGACCTAATATCAGAAGGGGAAATAGTAGGGTTACTAGGAACAGGCGGGTTTAATGGGTCTGTTGGTATAAATACATACGATTCCCATATTTATTTGGATGAGACCCCTTTAATAAATGCAGACGGCACTAGTAACTTTGATAATGTACAGTATGCTACGAGAGTAGGAACTAACTCCCAGACCTATATTCCAGGTTTCCCAGGTACAGTCACCCAGTCAGGCGTGAATTTAGAAGTAAAGAAGCTATCCCCTGGCCCTATCATTAAGACTTTTTCTAGTACCGTAGCAGACGCAGTAACTGTACTACTATTTACACCCTCTCTTATGGACGGTGATAATGAAGAAGGAGATGTAAATGGAACTACGCTAAGTTTTAAAATATGGATAGAAAAAGACAACAACGGGTCGTGGGTAGAGGCAGTAAATGATAGTTTCAGTGGTAAAACCACTACTAGGTATGAAAGAGGATACCGTATAGAAATACCTAGTAGTTGGAAGTCGTCTGGGTTTACTACTATATCTATTAAAGTTGAACGAATAACAGCGGACTCTAGTACAGTTAAAATTAGTAATAAGCTATTCTGGTCTGCGTACTCAATAGTAATAGATAATAAACTAAGGTACCCTAATAGTGCTCTTATAGGGATGACATTCAATGCTGAACAATTTTCCAGTATCCCTAATAGAGGCTATGAAATAAAAGGAGTAAAGGTAAAAGTACCTAGTAATTACACTTCTTATGACCCCGGGCACTGCTCAGCTGCAACTATTAGAAGACAGGATAGGTGTACTGCAGGGGGCTATGACTGGGCGGGTACTAGTGTAGGGGACACTTTATACTCAGGGTCCTGGGACGGTACTTTTACTACTGCTTGGACTTGTAACCCTGCTTGGATCCTATATGATCTATGCAGTGAGGAAAGGTATGGCTTAGGTAAGTGGTTAGATGCTAACAGTATGGATAAGTGGGCTCTATACGAAATAGGTAGGTATTGTGATGCTGTGGACACCTCTGGGAACTTTGTTGGAGTTGATGATGGATGGGGAGGCAAAGAGGCGCGTTTTGCCTGTAATCTATACTTACAAGGACAGCACGAAGCTTTTAAGGTACTAAATGATATAGCCTCTGCATTTAGAGGAATGTTATATTGGCAGAGCGGGCAAGTTACGGGCATTCAGGATTCTCCTAAAGAACCTGTAATGCTTTTTTCGGATTCTAATGTAGAGGGGGGTGCCTTTATATACGAAGGCACTTCTAAGAAAAAACGACACAATGTAGCTTATGTTACTTGGAACAACCCAGAAGATTTTTATCGTCCTAATGTAGAGTATGTGGAGGATACGGTGGGTATAGTAGAGGCGGGTAATCAGATATTCTCTACAGATGTTAAGGCTGTAGGGTGTACTTCTCAGGGGCAAGCTAATAGATTAGGCCGCTGGATCTTATACACAGAGAGATATGAAACAGAGACTGTTGCCTTCACTACAGGAATGGAAGGAGCTGCGATACGCCCAGGAGACTTGATACAAATAGCTGATGGGCATAGAGCAGGAGTTAGGTATGGAGGGCGTATTGGGACAGGGAGTACTACTACTACTATTAAATTAGATGCAGCTACTTCAGTAACAAGTGGGAAATCATATAAGCTATCTGTAATAAATACAGAAGAGGCTTGTGTGTATGGAAATGTTAAGCAGGCGCAGACCACTAAGGCTGATTGTATAAATGCCAACCCAGATAATGAGTGGAAGCCTTATATATGGGTAGAAAGTAGAGATTTACCTACGGTAACTACTACTGAGAGTGTAACCGAATTTGTACTAGTAAGTGCTAATGCCTTCACTAATACGCCTGCAACTGGCCAAATGTGGGTATTAGAAGAGATAGGAACAGTAGAGGCGGCTGATTTCAGAGTTCTTAGCGTTAAAGAGACCGAACCTAATACAGTAGGGGTTAGTGCTCTTAGATACCATGGAGCTAAGTATGGGTACATAGAGGATAACTTAGCCTTCTCTTCAAAGAGTATAAGTAATATACCTGATCCAGGGGACGCTATCCCAGAGCCTACAGGCCTGGAGATTACAGAAGAACTATATGTAGATTCTATGAGGAATATTAAGAACAGAGCCACTTTTAGCTGGGAAGCACCTAAAACTCCTGGGACCTCTACTACTTACCCTTATGTAGCCTCTTATTATGTAGAGTGGAGAAGAAAGGCCCCTGCTCTTACAAATTGGACCTCTATGGGGGAAACCTCTGCGCAAAGTATCACTATTGATGATGCACCTGCAGGAACTTTAGAATTTAGAGTTAAAACAAGGAGAATTTTCTAATGTTATACTCACCCTACGCATCTTTAGAGCAGGAAATTTATGGTAAAACAAGTGCCCCTGGAGACGTAACTAACTTTAATATGGTCGCTAGAGGGGATCAGGCGTACCTAAGTTGGACAGCTGTCTCAGACCTGGATGTAATTACCGGGGGTAATTACTGGATTAGGCATACTAGTAAAACTAGTGGAGTAACCTGGGCAGGATCTACAGATGTTAATAAAACAGTACCTGGTACTTCTACTGATGTATCTGTACCTTTACTATCTGGAGCCTACTTAATCAAAGCACTGGACTCCACGGGTAATGAATCCGTCAATGCAGGGTATATTATATCTAATACAGCCGATATCTTAGGACTAAATGTAGTTTATACGTCTAATCAACATACTACATTCGGTAACGGCACGGCCTATACGGGCATCAATGACTCTAGAAATTCAAATGTGTTTTACGATTCTAGCGACAATACTATTGAGCTTAACCCTGCTAGTGTATCTTCAGGTACTCACGATGCTTATTACGTAACGGGTACTCATGAAGATGATGTAGTGAGCTCAGGTACTTATGATGAGTATATAGCTACTGGGTCCCACGATAGTCTAGGTACTGGTACCCATGATGACTCAAGGGCTTCGGGCACCCATAATGCTATTTTAAACGTAGGTAGTACGGACTATCAAGCAGCTAATTTTGTAGATAGTGCTACGGGCAATTTTGATGATAGATCAGGCAATTTTGATGATGTAACTCATGTTACTAATAAGTTAGAGGATGATAACGCCTCCTTTGACTCTACTTGGCTAAACAATCTTATACGTAACACTACAGACAGTACCACAGCTACGGTATCTGCTGTAGATAGTGGAACAGTATTAACCTTAAGTTCTGATATATTTAGTGGTGCAGGAGACTCCTACCGTCTAGAGACTAAGGACTCCCAGCTAAGGGATACAGGGGCCTCCTTCATTTCAGGGGATGTAGGTAGGACTGTACGTAACACTACGGATGGGGGAACAGCGACTATAAGTTCTGTAGACAGTAGCACTTTAGTAACCTTGTCCTCCAGTTTATTTAGTGGGGATCATGGGGACGCTTGGGAACTAGAAGCAGGTCCTAACTACTTAAGAGATACAGGTGCTTCCTTTTCATCGGCTTTAGTAGGTAGAACAGTTAGGAACACTAATGATAGTACTACTGCAACGGTATCTACATATGTAAGTAGTACAGAATTAACGTTATCCTCAGGTATTTTTGATAATAAAGATACTCACTCGTATGATATAGAGGCCGGGGCTTCTAAATTATATGATAGTACTGGTAGTTTTACTTCCAGTATGGTAGGCAACATTATAAAAAATACTACTAGAAGCACTGAAACCACTGTTAGCGCGTACGTTAGCTCTAGCGATTTAACATTAACTTCTGGTATATTTGATGACAAAGAGGGGGACAGCTACACTGTAAATAATGACACCAACAGATTAAGAGACACAGGTGCTTCCTTTACTTCCGCTTTAGTGGGGAGAACAATTAGAAATACCACGGATAGTACTACTACTACAGTGTCCAGTTATATCAGTGGTACAGAGCTGGGGCTAACTTCTGGTATATTTGACGATAAAGATGGGCACACGTATGAGGTAGAGCCCGGGTATGATAGGTTATATGACCCCTCAGCCTCTTTTACAGATGAGTATATCGGTAAACTAGTAAGAAATACTACCGATAATACAACGGCTACTGTTTCATCTAGGGTAGACGGTACTGAACTGGTCCTATCTACTGGGATTTTTGATAACCAAGATGGAGAGGGCTACCGAATAGAAGTACCTAATAGTATATTACGAGATACAGGGGTTACATTTACTGACGCAGATCATAGGTATAAAATTATACGAAATCTAGATACGGCACAGATAAGTACTATTAGCTCTATAAATGCATATAATGACGTAATTTTAGCTGATAACCTATTTGGGCAAACAGATCAAGCAAACTATAGAATAGAAGGGGATATACCCACCTTAGGTTATTACTATTTTACGGACCAAGATATTGACTTGGGGGCTATATACACTAGTAGAGTAACAGCCACCGTATCAAGTTTAGGTGTAGCAGTAATGGATCTATTCGACATTGCTACAGGAGATTTTGACAGCAAATCAGGAACATTCGATGGCTCAGATATATCAGATACTAATGTAGTATTAGAAGTACGCTTTACGCAGGATGACCCCGCAGGTACCCCTACTTGGGGTGCTTGGTCACCTTTCCTGGTAGGGGACTACTTCGCAAGAGCTTTGGAGTTTAGACTTAAGATGACGAGTGGGGACACTTCGCATAACGTACAAGTAGACGAGCTATCTATATCTATAGATATGCCGGATACTATAAAACGAAACTCAGGGGTTACTAGTTCTTCTGGTACTAACAATGGTACAGAAGTAGTAACGTATAGTACCCCTTATAAAGTTACACCTACGGTAGGTATAACTTTACAGGATGCCGACACAGGAGATTACTGGACTATTAGTAGTAGTACAGCTTCTGGGTTTACGGTAACTTTTTATAACAGCAGCGCGGCAGCTGCACAAAAAACATTCAATTGGATTAGTACAGGATATTAAATTATGGCAACACACGATTATAGCATTTCAAACCAAGCATTCCCAGCAACTAGAGCTGATATTAATAACGCACTAACAGCTATTAAAAGCTCTAACAGTGGAGCAGCGGCACCTACTACATCACTAGTAGCGGGGCAGTTATTCTTTGACACAGCTAATAGTAAACTACAGGTGTATACAGGGGCGGCTTTTAAAGACGTAGGCCTAGATGCTTCAGGGGATATGACAGTTACAGGGGATCTAACGGTATTAGGTACTATAACCGAGTCTTCCTCGAGAAAAATTAAAACAGCGATTAATACGCTGGCTCCACAATTAGATACAGTAATGAAACTAAATCCAGTATCTTACGTTAAGACTACTACAGGAGAAGCAGAAATGGGGTTTATTGCCGAGGAAGTGCAAGATATATACCCTACAGCAGTAGCAAAAGATGCCAAGGGTGTACACTATAGTAGACTAACAGCCGTACTAGCTTCGGCAGTTCAGGAGCTAAAAGGTTTGGTGGACGCTCAGGCCCTAGAGATAGAAGAATTAAAGAGAGCATAAAAAATTTATGTCTTGACTTTTTTGATGGAATTTGATATAATAACATATAAGAAAAGGTCATTAAAATAATTTAGTGTATCCCTTTTAACAAGTATAACTCCCTCTCAGTTAAACACTGAGTTGGAGATGGGTTTTATTAGGAATTTTATTAT
>Ga0233439_10003665_pt1 | contig 15682 bp, 14 predicted proteins | sample SI_123_September_6_FD_182713 | JGI IMG/M metagenome (GOLD analysis project Ga0233439, IMG submission 182713) | Seawater microbial communities from Saanich Inlet, British Columbia, Canada - SI_123_September2016_100_MG | ecosystem: Environmental > Aquatic > Marine > Inlet | place: Canada: British... | reverse complement strand
ATTCCCAGCCCTTCGATGCGTGAGGAGATTTGGCGGGTTCATTTACCGCCGGAACTACCGCTCGCAGACGATGTGGACATCAATTACCTGGGACGTCGTTTCGAGTTTGCCGGTGGCTACATCAAAAACGCGGTGTTGCTCGCGGCTGGAAAGGCCGCGAATCGGCTGGAAAAAGGCCGCGAGGCTTACGTGACGCAAGGTGATTTAATGGAAGCCGCGCACACGCAGCTTCGAAGCCGGTTGAATCGGTGGGCAGATCGCGAAATTGCAAACCTTCGACTGGACGATCTCATCGTGACCGATGACGTCTTCGAACAAATCAAAGAAATCATCGATGCCGTGGCTGCGCAGCAGATAGTTTTTCGAGAATGGGGATTCGCAAAAAAGTTCAACAAAGGTCGGGGTCTAAGCGCTCTTTTTGACGGCGAACCAGGAACCGGAAAGACGCTTTCAGCGGAGATTATTTCGGCCGAACTCGGCATGAGTCTCTACCGTGTCAACGTCGCGAACGTTGTGTCGAAGTACATCGGAGAAACCGAAAAGAATCTGACAAAGGTTTTCGCTGAAGCTCGGGGAGCGCAATCCGTGTTGCTCTTTGATGAGGCGGATTCTCTGTTTTCGAAGCGGGTGGAGGTGAAGGGTTCCAACGATCGCTTCGCCAACATGGAAGTGAACGTACTTTTACAACTTATCGAGCGTTACGATGGCTTGGTCATTCTGACCACGAACCTCAAGACATCGCTCGACACGGCCTTTGAACGACGGCTATCGTTTAAGGTGAACTTTCCGTTTCCCGAGAAGGAGACACGCTCTTCCATTTGGAGCAGTTTGATTCCCAGCAGCGCACCGGTTGAAGAGGGAATCGATTACGAGCTCTTGGGTAAGCATTTTGAACTATCAGGTGGCTCGATAAAGAACGCGGTTCTAAGAGCTGCTTACCGAGCGGCTTCTGCAGGAACGACGATCACGATGGATCACTTTGAAGATGCTGCTAAAAGAGAGTGCCAGGCCGCAGGGAAGCTCTACCGAGCCATTACGGTCGAGGAAGACTGGTAGGAGACCTACCTAACGGTCCAAGTTCTTCGTGGGCTTGTCTGGTTTCTTCTTTTGCTGCTCAAGCAGATGTTGGGCGATATCGTCGTCCTCTTTTTGCTTCTGTTTCTTCGTAGGGTTCTTCGGTTTCGGTTTGCTCTTGCGTCCCATGCCAGCCAAAAAGACCCACATTCCAATCTCGTTTCGAACGCGGTGGTGGCGACGTTTAAGTTCACCTTCGATTTCATCGAGAAGCATCAAAATACGATTCAGTAGCGAGAGCATCTCGCCGGACCCCATCTGACTCGATGCGGCCTGCTGTTGCTTGGAGCGAATTTCAGCGACGCGATCTTTGTCGCGCGCTAAATCTTTCACCCAAACATCGAGTTGTCCCATGTCCTCGCTCGCTTTGGCTTGAACCTCTATGGCACGCCAATAGCTCATGAACTCCCCTGCACCTTCGCCGCTAAAATTGTTGGTGTGGAGTTGTTCAAGAAAACGATTTCGGTGTCCCTCTATATGGTTAGTCGGCATGTTTCGCACCGGCATAGTAACGCAGTGATTCCACTGCTTCTTCAGGGGTGTTCACCGTGGTGACCATGGCAACCTGATTCTTAGTAAGCCATCCTGCACTGCGAAGAGCCTCGATTGCTTGCGGCCAAGAGGAGCCTAAAAGTACAAGAGGACGAAAGGGGAGATTCGGTGAAGAGCCGTAGCTCCACACTTGAAAGAGGATGGCGAGACTTCTCAATCCTCCGTCTAGGAGAAGAATCGCGTCCGACGTTCGGAGGATGGCTTCCATACGTCCCAAGATCGACGGAGATTCGAGGACTTTTGCTCCCGAAAAGGAGCTTTCGCTTTTTGGCGAAGTGACCACGAGTGTGCCATTGGCCGATCGAATCGACTTGTGGATAGCCGATGCGCAGGGATTGCTTTCATCCGTGATGGTCACGTAACCCGCCTGGGTGAATAAGCGAGAAAGGTTTGAGGCGTTCGCTAGCATCTCTTCCGATGGCGAGGCCTGCGACCCAAGAATAGCTACAGCGGTTTGATGATTGTACACGTGTCACTCCCGTGGTGTCTCTGGCTGCACGTCGTCGCACCTTAGTTGGCCGTGAGGGCGCCTTGATTGTCAAGGGAACGTCGAGGCCTCCTGGAGATTGGGCGTGTCGTACGACTCTACATCGTTGACACCTCCCCCCTCGACTTCTAGTGTCCCTCAATCAATGTAGACGGCCGAAAAGGAATGCCGGGTTTACACCCTGTGTTTGTGTTTGGCGCATAAAACCTCTCGGCCATGGCTGTCGAGGGATCACGAGGTAGAAACAGTGATTCAACACCCACGAACGCTTCTTTTTTCGGCACTTACTTTCGCTTTGGTGGCGCATTCTTTCGCCTGCAGCTCCAAGGATGCGCCAACGCGTAACACCTCTCCAGAGGCAAATACAGCGTCCGCTTCTACGGTGGCGAGTTCCAGTCTTCCTTCCAAAGACGGCGATAAAAAACGCGCGGCACAGTCCAAAGGGACGGCGGCGAATCCCGGTAATCTTTCGGCTCCGAAACCTTCTGTGGCCAAGCCGCTGGTTGAGCCGAAGCCGACCTCGCCTTCGCCTGAGGTGAATTCAGCGAAAGGACGTGTTGAGCCACCAAGGGAAAAGGAAGACTCCATCGCGCATTTCCAAGGGATCCCTGCGACACCCCAAGGGTTAGACGTCGTGGCAGTAGCCGCCGTGGAGAGCCTGACAGGTATCGATAAAGTGCTAGCACTCGTGAACGGCAAATCCCAAAAAGAAGGCGGAGAGGCCCTTAAAGCGGTGAAAGATTTTCAAAGTACTTTCGGCTTAAAGGATGCCTCTTGGCTGCGCAAGGACGCTCCGATCTATGTGATCCTCTCGGACATCAAGCAGGATGCAGGAGGGCGCTCTTTGGTGCTTCCGATCACGGATGAAGCCAGTGTAAAGAAAGCCATCAAGGGGTTAAAGAAGAAGGCAAGCCAGCACGACGCGGACTTGTCTGTGGATGGAAAGCCCGTGTATCTGGATCTGCTCGCAGACCAAGTAGTCATCAGCTACTCCGATGATTTCTTCAAACGACTCAAGCCCTACCTGGAAGGAAGCTTCAAAAAGGTCAAAGCCACGGGCGTTATTTCGTTTCAGTTAGATATCAAAACGATCCGAAAACTATACGGAAACGAGGTCTTAGGACGCCGCGGTTGGCTCAAAGAAAGCCTTGTGAATTTCTTTGGTTTTCAAAAGTTGGGTCTTCAAGAAGGAAAGAGCCTCGATGGGGTGATTGACCTCGTTTATAGCTTTCTTGAGTCCACATCGAATGTGGGCCTATCCCTCTCTCTCGAGAAGAATAACCTCATTCTACGCTACGGATTTACGGCGATGAAGGGTAAGCCCTTGGAGCGTGTGGTGCAGGAAATGAGCGGTCGTCGCAGCGGTTTCTACTCGGTGGTTCACCCCGAAGCATGGCTGGCCTTGGCGGCTTATTTCGATCTCCGAACGCTCAAAGAGAGTCGTGAAAGTAGTCAGAATGTCGTGCAAATGATGGCATCCCTCATGAAACTCGACGCCAAGGGACAGGCTGCGTTTCTTGATTTGCTTGAAAAGCGCCGCCTAAACCAACAAGGCGACAGCTTGCTCCAAGTCTATAAAGACGGTGATTTCCCCTTGGCTTTAGCCATGGTTTCAACCGTGGAAAATGCCAGCCTGGAGCGCAAGGTCCACGGCGACTTGCTTAACCAGTTTTTCCAACTCCTCATGGCGGGCGCAAAGGACAAGCTCAAAGGCAACCGTATGGCGGGTCTACTCCTTAGTGACACGTCATTTTCGGATCTCATGGGCAAGCTTTCTTTGGTGGCAGAGCCCATGGGGATCGGGCTCAAAACGACGAGCGAAACGAAGGGTGAAACCTCCATCGATGCCTTTACGATCAGCATGGATTGGAAAAAATCTCCGCTCAAAGAGCGTATCCCCAACGCGGCCCTTATCCAGCAAGTCATCGGAGACAGGCTTTCCATCGCATCGGCTTACAACGGAAAAAAGGTAGCTATTGCCTTTGGTCCAAACGCCATTGCTCATGCGCAAGCGATGGTGGAAGGAAAAGGATTCGGTGGGGAAAACGATTTTAAATCGACCGTGAAAAAGCATGCCGCCGCCGGAGTCCTCTGTGTCGGCTCCATCGCAGAAATCATCACGAAGTACGGGCTATCCAAGTCGCCCGAGCTACTCGGGCTGGCAGCCATGGGCAAGGCCGCGACCATCGAGGTCAACGCAAAGAGTGATGGATCGAAGGGCTTGTTTCAGGTATCTGTACCGGCGCCCGCTTTGAGGGCGCTTCGATAGAGACGCAATGCCATAAGAACAAGCGATTCAGATGAACCCTTACGCGAAGAAATACATCATCTTTGGGACACTCTTCGTCCTCTGGCTGGTTGCGGACCTGTGGTCCAAAGATTGGGCGGATAATTACCTAGCGGAATCTGAGATGCGGAATCCGCATCCCACATCGGTTCAGGCGCCTGAAGGGGATGCCTCAGGAACCGTGCGGGATCTCTTGGTAGCTTATTACGGCATGGAGCCGAACGAAGTCGATGAACGCTTGAAGGGACAAGTACTGGCACTCAACGAGCCCGCTTCTTTTGCATTGGACGGCAAGGTATTTGGTGCCTCCGGTAACCATGGAAAGTACCATGCTTACTATGCGTATTGGCGTGGAGAGGATGCTCCACCCGTTCTTCTCTACAAGTATGAAAGAAACCTTCTGGAAGACTGGACTAAGATAGGCAGTCCAAAGAGTTCGCCTCTACAGATCAAGGAGGCCGTCAGAACGCACCTTGATTCTGTGACGTTCTCCAATTGGCTGCCCAGCCGAATCCGAGGATTAGGGGATGGAGATATTGCCGATGTGAAGCTTTACCCGCTTCATCCGGGCCATCTCAGTGCCGTCTCGCTGGATACGAAAGTGGAAGCTGGTAAGCGGTATTTGGTCAAGCAACGGTACATTGACGTGCACGGTGACTCGTTTAAATTTAGGTACCGAGAGAATCCGGGAGCAGCCTTTGGTTTTATGCGTGACATTGAGCCCGATACCCGATCACTGATTTTTCTCATCCTGACTCTTGTGGCTCTTTGTGTCATCGGAGTCATCGTTTTCAAATTGCCGCCTGAGGCTCGACTCGTGAATGTTGCGATGGCGGGTATCTTGGCCGGAGCGATTGGCAACTTTATCAATCGGATTCAATTCGAATACGTCATCGACTTCATCGATATGGATTTGGGGTTTTACCATTGGCCCACCTACAACATTGCAGACATTGGCATTTCCTGCGGCGTGATTCTCTTGTTGCTCGATATGACCTTTAATAAAGACAGCGTTCTGGCGGGTCCGAAAGAAGAGTCGAAAAAGAAGGACGTTGAAATGATGTCAAAAGGGGCTTCAATTGAAGCTCAGGCATCGCCTTCTTCCGAAGAAGCCAGTTGAAGTCAGGGTGGGTGGAACGTTGACACCTTACCGGACACAGTGTACCGATTTGGAAATCGCTCTAGAGGCATCCTCTTGAAGACTAGACTCGGCACGTGGCTAAAGAGCCTGACCTTAATCGCATGCGCGCTCGCATTATTCATGCCTGCGTGTTCGCCTATGGTGTCGAGTTCCGCGATCCGTGAAGCGTCGACCCAACTGGAGGTTGCGGAGCGAAATCGAGCCGATAAGTATGCTCCGTACCTTTACTACATGGCGCATAGCTTCCTTTTTAAGGCGAAGCTCACGGAAGGCTATTCCGAGTTTGGAGCGGCGGAACAGTACGCATTAAGGGCGAAAGACCTTGCGAGCCGAGCTTCGGTAGAAGCCCGTGAAAATCGGCTACGGCAGAAGATATTGAATCAGCGACTTAAGCAGCGAGACAAAGTGCGGAGGGCGAAATGAGGAGATTTCTTCGACACGCCATCGCCTTGGTGATCTTAGGTCTTGTCGGTGGCTGTGTTTCTCAGGCCCATGTGCTCGAGAGAAACAAGGTTCTGACAAAGTATTTACAGAAGATCGACGAAGCGGCGCGTATTTGCGCCCCACGCCAACTGGCTGAAGCTCGGTCGAACTTGGAGTTCGCGGTCTATGAGTCGGCGGAGGGACAGGCGCTTCGCGCATCCGATCATCTAGGCCGAGCCGAGGTGAAGGCTCGGCAAGCCTTTGACCGCAGTCGCGGACCAGAGTGCGAAGGCGACCGCGATCTTGATGGGATCAAGGATTCCCAGGACAAGTGCCCAACCGAGCCTGAGGATTACGATGGCGACACCGACGAGGACGGTTGCCCAGAATTTGATCGCGATAAGGACGGAATCGACGACGAGTCGGACAAATGTCCTGATAAGGCCGAGGATAAGGATGGCTTCCAAGATCGCGACGGTTGCCCCGATCTTGATAACGACAAAGACGGTATCAAGGACACCATCGACCAATGCCCGCTCAAGCCGGAAGATAAGGATGGCTTTGAAGACCTAGACGGTTGTCCGGATTACGACAACGACAAGGATGGTATTCTCGATTCCAAAGACAAGTGCCCGAACAAGCGTGAAGACTTCGACGGAGACAGGGACGAGGACGGTTGTCCGGACGCCAAGAAGTACAAAAGCATTGTGGTGACGAAGAAGCAGATCAAGCTCAAGCAGAAGATCTTCTTCACCTACAACAAGGCGGACATCATGGAGAAGAGCTTCGGCCTTCTTGATGAAGTCGCCGATGCACTTATCGATCGCAACAGCGCTGTGATTCGAATCGAAGGGCATACGGACTCTAAAGGGCGAGCACGCTACAACAAGCGACTCAGCCAACGCCGCGCAGAGTCGGTTCTCAAGTACCTCGAGGGTAAGGGCGTAAAATCGTCTCGAATGACGGCAGAAGGTCTCGGTGAAGAGAAGCCGCGCTGGTCGAATCGTTCCGCTTCAGGTCGCGAGAAGAACCGACGAGTCGAATTCCACATTGTCAGCCAGTAGAGGCGTGTGTCGATGAGTCTAGGTTTGGCCTTACTACTAGGCTGTCTGCAAGGACTGACAGAGTTCTTGCCGGTCTCTTCCAGCGGCCACTTACGACTGCTGGAACAGTGGGGTGGTGAGATTCATCCGGCCACCTTCTTCGATATTCTTTTACATGTCGGGACGCTCGCTGCGGTATTTTTTGTCTATAGAGCCCTCTTTAGGGATATGACGCTGGCTCTTTGGAGGGTTTTGAGGGGCCAATCGAAGCTCAAAGATGAGAGTCATGCTCGCCTCTTTGTCTTAGCCTGTGTTGCCACCGTACCTACCGGCCTTATCGCCATCGCCTTTGGCGATTCCATGGAGGCCTTTGCTCATTCAACTGGTTTTGTCGGGGCCATGCTCATCATGAACGGCTTCTTGCTCCTGGGCATGGGCTTCTTACAAAGGTCCCAGGGGGAATCGGGTGGAAGGCCTTTGGAAGAATTGAATGTGAAGGACGCTCTCGTGATCGGTTCGATTCAGGGACTGGGGATCTTTCGTGGAATTTCGCGAAGCGGTTCCACCATCACGGCAGGGTTGGGTCTCAAGCTAGATCAGGAAGCCGCCGCCACCTTTTCCTTTGTTATGTCTGTTCCTGCGATACTGGGTGCGCTGGTCATGAAGATGGACGAAGCCACTCGTACGGGCATCGAAACGCATGTTCTCGTGCTTGGCGCTGTCATGGCGGCCATTGTGGGCACGGTGGCGCTACTCGTTCTCTTGAAGCTTCTCAAGAGGGGACGCCTGCACCATTTTTCTTGGTATTGTTTCGCGATAGGTCTGGCAGCGCTCTTGGGAAGCTAAGGATTATGACAATGAAAAATGCGTGGGCAGTGATCATGGCCGGTGGCGTAGGCAGTCGTTTTTGGCCCTTGTCGAGAGCGCAGCGTCCAAAGCAACTTCTCGATCTTTTCGGCGACGGACCGATGGTTCGGACAACCTCGGAACGTGTTCGTCCTTTGGCTCCCCCAGAGAGACAGATCGTGGTGACTGGTCGCATTCTTGGAGACGCTATTCGCAAGCTTGTTCCGGACCTTCCCGCCGAGCATATCCTCGAAGAGCCAACGGGACGCAACACTGCTGCATGCATTGGTTGGGCTGCGTTATGGATTCGTCGTCGCGATCCGGAGGCGGTGATGATGGTTCTTCCATCCGATCACCACATAGCCAACGTTCCAGCGTACCAAGATGTGTGTTCGCGTGCTCATGAACTGGCCCAAGAAGGCCGGATTGTCACCGTTGGTATTGAATGCACACGTCCCGAAACCGGCTACGGGTACATCCAGCAGGGAGAAGCGCTCGCGTCGGATGCGTTTAGCGTGGCGGACTTTAAGGAAAAACCCAATCTTGAGACAGCCATCGAGTACCTGCAGTCGGGCTCGTTTTTTTGGAATGCAGGCATGTTCTTCATGCCGGTCCAACTCGTGTTGCAAGAACTCGAGACTTTTGAGCCCGAGCTTATGGCCGATTTGAAGGCATTGGACCGAGATGACGTCACACCGGAACTCCTCGACCAGGTTTACCCGTCTCTAAAATCCATAAGCATCGATTACGCGGTGATGGAGAGAACGAAGTCCATAGCGGTACTTCCGGGTTCGTTTGGGTGGTCCGACTTGGGGAGCTGGCGAACCCTGTGGGATTTTCGAGCCGAACACGCATCGAGTTTTGTCCAGGGAGATGTGATCGAGCTTGATGGCTCCAACAACGTACTCTTCGCAGAACAGGGAACCATTGCGACGGTCGGCGTGAGCGATCTTATTGTCGTCCACACCGAGGATGCCACGTTGGTTTGTCCAAGAGACGAAGCACAGCGGGTCAAAGACATCGTTAACACGTTGAAAGACAAGGGCCGTAAGGAGCTTTTATGAATCTAGCTATCTTTAGAGCCTATGACATTCGGGGGATAGCCGACGTCGATCTAGACGACACGTTTGTGGGGTTGCTGGGTTCCGCCTATGGGACGCTTATGAAGCGCGATGGCGGAACGAAGGTCTGTGTCGGTCGCGATCCTAGGGTTCACTCTGAGCGGTTATTCAAAGCCCTCGTGGAGGGGATCCTTGGAACGGGAATCGACGTCATCGAGATAGGTATCGTACCGACACCCATGCTCTATTTCAGTGTCTATCACCACGATGTAGACGGCGGTGTGCAAATCACAGGAAGCCATAACCCGGGAGATTATAACGGGTTCAAGATGATGCGCGGTAAAAGCTCCCTTTACGGAGATCAGATAATCCTACTGCGCGACATGATGCTCGATCGCGACTTTGATTCAGGCGAAGGGCGACTTATCAAGGAACCAATCTTCGATACGTACGTTGATTACGTGGTGGATAATATCAACCTAGGCCCACGCGCTCTGAATCTCGTCGTCGATGCAGGAAACGGTGCCGGCGGACCCAGCGCGATGGCGATACTCGAGAGACTTGGAGTCCAAACCAAGGGGCTTTTTATAGAGATGGATGGAACATTTCCCAATCACCATCCCGACCCCACGGTTGAGGCGAATTTAGTCGATCTCAAACGAGCTGTGGCTGAAACGAAAGCCGATTGTGGAATCGCTTACGATGGCGATGCCGATCGAATAGGTTTGATCGACGAGAAAGGAGAGGTCATTTGGGGCGACAGGCTTCTTATTCTTTTGTCCCGAGAAATCTTAAAGGAACATCCTGGAACACCCATCGTCGGTGAGGTGAAGTGCTCTCAAACCCTCTTTGATGACATTGAAGCGCATGGAGGCGTTCCGATTATGAGTGCTGTGGGGCATAGCATTATCAAAGAGCGGATGAAGAAAGAGGGCTCGCTCCTGGCGGGTGAAATGAGCGGTCATATCTTCTTTGCGCACCGTTGGTTCGGGTTTGATGACGCTGTGTATGCAACCATGCGGGTGCTCGAAATCTTAAGTGCGACGGATAAGACTCTTTCCCAGCTTTTGGCCGACGTGCCCACCACTTGTGTTACCCCAGAGATACGACTCGATTGCCCCGATGATCGCAAATTTGACCTGGTTGCTGAAGCGATTGCTTCTTTTAAAACCACCCATGAGGTGTGTGATATCGATGGCGCCCGGATTCAATTCCAACACGGATGGGGGCTGATTCGCGCCTCCAATACGCAGCCGGTGCTTGTCTTGCGTGCTGAAGCTGAAACACAAGCAGGTCTTGAGGAAATCAGAGGGAAGCTGGAGAGCTTCGTAGCCCTTCGATCGTAGGTGTGCTAGGACACTTGGCGTGGACATGGACATTCACGGCATTGCGAGTTTGGCGAGGCTTGAACTCACCGAGGACGAGGTTGGCCGACTTGGCGGGCAAATTCGTTCCATCCTGTCTTACGTTGAGAAGCTGGCGGAGCTTGATACCGACGCGGTTGAACCGACGAGTCACCCTGTTCCTATGACGACACCCCAGCGTGAGGATGAGGTTGGAACACATCTCTCTTTGGAGGAGACCCTTTCCAACGCACCAAACCACGATGAAGCGTCCTTTATCGTTCCCAAAGTGGTGTAATATGAATCCCTCTTGGGCAACAATCGCTGACCTTCAGGAGGCCTTTCGTACGGGGAAGCTAAAAGCGATTGATACCGTGCAGGCCGCCTTTGACGCGGTTGAAAGCGATGGACAGGATCTCAACGCCTGGACGGCCCTTAACCGAGACGCAGCCTTCGAAAAGGCCGATGCGATCGATCGACGGCGTCAGGCAGGGGATGCTTTGGGACCTTTGGCGGGAATTCCCGTGGGCATCAAAGATATGATTTGTACACGGGGCCTTAAAACCACGGCCGCGAGTCGCATGCTGGAGAACTTTATTCCGCCTTACGATGCCACCGTTACATCCAAGTTACGTGAATCCGATGCGCTTCTCATTGGCAAACTGAATCAAGACGAATTTGCCTTCGGCTCGTCCAACGAATCGTCTGCCTTTGGGCCTTGTAAGAATCCCTTCGACCGTACCCGTGTGCCCGGAGGAAGTTCAGGTGGTTCGGCCGCTGCCGTGGCTGCGGGTCATTGCACGGTAAGCCTGGGAACCGACACCGGAGGCTCCATTCGTCAGCCAGCCAGCTTCTGCGGGGTCTTTGGACTGAAGCCTACGTACGGAAGGGTCAGTCGGTATGGTGTGGTCGCCTTTGCATCAAGCCTTGATCAGGTGGGCCCATTGGGACGAACTGTCGAGGATGCAGCACGTGTGTTTGATGTTATTGGCGGTCATGATCCCAAGGACTCCACATCCCTAAAGACCCCTTTTACGAGCGTTCTTTCGACACTGAATCGGGGGATAACAGGCTTACGAATTGGTGTTCCTAAAGAGTACTTCTCCGAGGGGCTGGACCCGTCGGTTGAAACCAGCGTCAAAGCGGCCCTCTCGTTGATGGAGCGATCAGGCGCAACTCTGGTGCCGATATCGTTGCCTCATACAAGGTATGCGGTTGCCACCTACTACGTACTCGCGACAGCCGAGGCCAGCTCCAACCTAGGACGTTACGACGGTGTTCGTTACGGGCATCGGACGCCTCGCCATGTGGACAGTCTTGAAGATCTCATCGCCCAAAGTCGTTCGGAGGGCCTCGGAGACGAGGCCAAACGTCGCATCATATTGGGAACGTACGTGCTCTCTAGCGGGTACTACGATGCTTATTATCTCAAGGCACAGAAGGTTCGAACCCTGATCAAGCAGGACTTCGAGAAGGCATATGCGCAATGTGACATCATTGCCGCTGCGACATCCCCGGTGAGCGCTTTTCCATTGGGCGACCATCTGGACGATCCCCTCAAGATGTACCTCATGGACATCCTGACGATTCCCGCGAGTCTGGCAGGACTTCCTTGTGCTTCACAAGCCTGTGGCCTCGATCCCTCAGGCCTCCCGATAGGCTTGCAATGGATTGCTCCACCGCTTCAGGAAGAGCGGATCCTACAAACGGCTCACTTTTTCGAATCGCAAACCGACCATCATCGCCATCGGCCACCGGGAGGTGAACGATGATTCCAGAAGGATGGGAAGCGGTGATTGGCCTCGAGATCCACGTGCAACTTGCCACGTCGTCCAAGCTCTTCACATCCGCCGCTCATCGGTATGGTGACTCGCCCAATGAGAATGTCGACCCTGTGGTTCTGGGTATGCCCGGTGTGCTGCCTGTCTTGAATAAGCGGGCCGTTGAACTCGCGATGCGCGTCGGTTTTGCTCTGGATTGTGAGGTGCATCAAACGAGTCGCTTTGATCGGAAGCACTACTTTTATGCCGATTTGCCGAAGGGCTACCAAATCACCCAACAACTCGCACCGATATGCACTGGCGGAGCCGTTGTGGCCACCGTCGACGGGGTGGAGCGAGCCTTCAAACTCAATCGTATTCATCTCGAGGAGGATGCGGGTAAGACCATTCATGATGGCCGCCGTGGAATATCTCTGGTCGATTATAATCGAGCAGGCGTGCCCTTGATCGAGGTCGTGAGTGAGCCCGACATGCGGACCTCCGAAGAGGCAGTGGCCTTCATGAAGGCATTGCACCAAGTGGTGGTGGCGACAGGTTCGAGTCATGGCGACATGGAAAAAGGAAACTTTCGATGCGATGCTAATGTTTCTGTTCGGCCGGTAGGGCAAACGGAGCTTGGGACGCGTACTGAGATGAAGAACATCAATAGCTTTCGCTTTGTTGGACGCGCTATTTCATCCGAGATCCACCGACAGATCGACCTTATTGAGGACGGCGGAAAGGTCGTACAAGAGACCCGTCTTTGGGACGATGAGGCCGGGATGAGTCGCGCCATGCGCAGCAAAGAAGAAGCCCATGATTATCGCTATTTTCCCGATCCCGATCTCATGGCCGTGGAGGTCGACGATGCGACCTATGAGCGGATACGCTCCTCCCTTCCTGAATTGCCGCGTGCGCGCCAGAAACGGTTCGAAGAGGAACTTAGTTTGTCGAGTTACGACGCGGCCCTTCTTACCCAATCCCGCGCGCGCGCCGATTACTTCGAAGGGGTGATTGCTGCCGGAATTGAGGCCAAGGTTGCCGCAAACTGGATGGCGGGCGAGCTTTTAGGTCGTCTTAACAAAGAGGATAAGGACATCGACGAGAGTCCTGTTTCGGCATCGGCTCTTGCGGAATTACTTCGTCTGCTTCACGAGGGGAAACTCTCTGGCAAAATGGGGAAGAAAGCCTTCTCTGCCATGATGGATGAGGGGGTTTCTGCTTCCGCTTGGCTTAAATCAAACGGTGGGCAGATCACCGATCCGGCGATCATCGCCGAGATCGTCGAACGCGTTGTAGCAACCCATCCAGGGCAGGCTGTAGAGTTTCGAGCAGGTAAGGAACAACTGATGGGCTTTTTCGTCGGTCAGGTCATGAAAGAGACGCGGGGAAAAGCGAATCCTCAAGCAGTCAACGCCGCGCTGCGCGCGGCTCTTAAAGGAGGCACATCATGAGCGAAGCGATCGTTCCCATTCGGCGAGACGCCGCCGGAAACGTCATCATGCTGGATCAGACCCAGTTACCTTTGACGGAGATTTATCACACCTACCAAACAGCCGAAGAAGTAGCTCAGGCCATCGAAACGATGATCATCCGCGGCGCTCCAGCCATCGGTGTAGCGGCAGCCTTCGGTTTGGCTTTGGGAGCGCGTGACTTGAGTGAGTCTGGATTTTCAGAAGAGTTTGGCCGGTTATGCCAGCGCATGGCTTCCACCCGACCCACCGCTGTCAATTTGTTCTGGGCCATCGAAAAGATGAAAACCTTGGTGGCCAACTTCCACGGATCGCATGGTGACAAGCTCGCGGCCATGGATGCAGCAGCGGACGCGATCTACCGCAACGACATCGCAACCAATCGGTCCATTGGTGCGCATGGGAACGAGGTGATTCCCCGCGGAGCTCGCATCCTGACCCATTGCAACACCGGAAGCCTTGCGACCGCGGGATACGGAACGGCCTTAGGTGTCATTCGTGCCGCCCATGAGGCAGAAAAGGATATCCACGTCATCGCCGATGAGACGCGACCCTACCTTCAAGGCGGGCGTTTGACCGCTTGGGAATGCGTGAAGGAGCAGATCCCCGTGACGTTGATCGCCGACAACGCTGCTGGGCATTTAATCTCACAAGGATTGGTTGATCTGGCGATCGTTGGAGCCGATCGCATTGCAGCCAACGGCGACACTGCCAATAAGATCGGAACCTACCAGGTCGCGGTGTTATGCCATCGCCACGGTATCCCCTTCTACGTGGCCGCACCCACCACAACCCTGGATCTGTCGATCTCGGATGGATCGCAGATCCCGATCGAAGAACGATCGCCGGAAGAGGTTCGAACCGTCTTTGGAAAAAAGATCGCGCCGATTGACGTTCCTGTCGCGAATCCTGCATTTGATGTTACGCCTGCCGAACTAATCGCCGGAATCGTTACCGAGAAGGGGATCGCACGCGCTCCTTTCGGCCCAATGTTGGCCAGAATGTTTGACGAGGCTCAAGGAAACGAAACATTGGCTTGACATCATTTCGATGAAAACCTAGTTTCTCGCACCTTCTTCGGAGACCTGAGCCATGTACGCAGTAATAAAGACAGGCGGTAAGCAATACCGCGTCGCCCAAGGCGACGAGTGCAACATCGAGAAAATTGATGGAGCGAAAGGCGAAAGCATTCAGTTCGATCAAGTCTTGCTTGTGGGTACGGACGAGAACACGAACGTCGGCACACCCTTAGTGGATGGTGCGACGGTGACCGGGACGATCGTTGAGCAGGGCCGTGGCTCTAAGCTTACGGTATTCAAGTTCCGACGTCGTAAAGACTCCAAGAGCCGAAACGGACATCGACAACTTTACACTCGCGTCCGAATCGACGCGATCCAGGCTTCTTAGGAAGTCGGAGGTCAACCATGGCACATAAAAAAGGACAAGGTAGTACCCGCAACGGTCGCGATAGTAACGCGCAACGACGTGGTGTTAAGAAGTTCGGTGGTGAGGTTGTTCGCGCAGGGAATATCATCGTGCGTCAACTCGGCACGAAATTTCACCCCGGAAACAACGTGGGCATGGGCAAGGATTACACCTTGTTTGCTACGGCCGATGGTGTGGTGGAATACCAGCGTTTCGGTCGCGATCGCAAAAAAGTGGCAGTGGTTACGCAATAGGGCCCAGCCTTATTCCGTGCCATGAATGCGACATTCTTTGTAATGTACCGTAGTCTAGCGCCATGAGTTTTGTAGACGAAGCCGATATCCAAGTTGTGGCTGGTCACGGCGGGCGCGGTATCGTGAGTTTTCGTCGCGAATCCAAGATGCCCCTTGGCGGACCGGATGGCGGAACAGGCGGGCGTGGTTCAGATATCGTGGTTGAGGCGACCACGCGAAGCGTCACGCTGATGGATCACCGGTACCGTCGCTGGTACAAGGGCAAGAATGGCGAACCAGGCGGTCCAAAGAACTGCACCGGGAAGTCGGCACCGCCCCTTGTGATTCCCGTGCCTGTGGGCACGATTATCGAGAACAAAGAGACCGGTGAGCTTCTCGCCGATCTTTCCGTTGACGGCGAACGGGTTGTGGTGGCTCAGGGCGGTATCGGAGGACGCGGAAACAGTAGTTTTAGCTCGTCCACACGTCGAGCACCGACCCATGCCCAGACCGGTGAAGAAGGGGAAGAGATCAC
>Ga0233439_10003663_pt1 | contig 15691 bp, 13 predicted proteins | sample SI_123_September_6_FD_182713 | JGI IMG/M metagenome (GOLD analysis project Ga0233439, IMG submission 182713) | Seawater microbial communities from Saanich Inlet, British Columbia, Canada - SI_123_September2016_100_MG | ecosystem: Environmental > Aquatic > Marine > Inlet | place: Canada: British... | reverse complement strand
GCGGTGTTGCTGTCATTACTGAAATCGAACATTATGTTCTCCTTGTTGTTGTTTTTATATTATAACACATCCATTTCTGGGTGTCAACTACTTTATCCTAATAATCTGAAATTATGTCGAATTGATCTTGTTGAGAATCCCCAGATTGGATGACTCTCCAGTTTCATTAGATATGGTTTGTTTACATAGAGAATGTCTGTTCTCGAATCAACTCCCCAACACTTGATTTTGGACATCGTGCCCGTATCGTCGATTGCCTCGACTATCCAATAGTCTTTGCCTGTCTTAGTCTTGCGAGGGATTATCTTTCGGACGATTGCCCATGCAACGCCTAAATCTTTGTCGTATTCTCCTAGTGGCGGAATGAAGCGAGAGTCAAGACTCTCCCTGATAGAATCACTCATAACGTCGCTCATAGGAAAGACTCCTGTGAGTTCGACAGAATACTGAATCATTTGTTCGTCGTCAAAGTCACCTTCTGGGCGGTATGTCTCAATGTTTTCTAACAGGTTCTTCTCTTTTCGGGGGCGATCAACCGCTACTGAACTCCAGAAGTGTTTTAGTCCTGAGAACCTTTCGTCTACGAGTCCGTTTAGGGCACCCGAGCGGGTTAGAACATCCAACGCCTTCTTATTGAGCTTGGAATAGACGATGTTCTCGTTGAATAGGAAATCCTCTACTTTCTCGAATGGACGATTGTTTGTAATCTGCTCAATCGCTGATTCTCCGAGTCCTTTTATGGAAGTGAGAGGTTGGATGAGAGTTTTCCCATCTTCGCTGATTTCCCACACTCTACCAGAGGTATTTACATCGAGTTTTCTGATTTCAAACCCTGACTTCTTGGCGAGCATTATCGCTTTCTCTTTTCTCTTCTCGGGTTCTTTATCAAGGAAACTAGCCACCCATTCACTTGGATAATAGTTGTAAAGCCAAGCACACTGATAGGAGATGATGGAGTATGCCGTTGCGTGGCAAAGGTTGAAGCCGTATGCCGCAAATGCCGTCATATCGTCCCAAACTCTGTTGGAGACTTTCACAGACATTCCCTTTTCGGAAGCTCCTGTCATAAACTTGTCTTTGATGACTTGGAGTTCTCTTGAAGTCTTTCCAGTTCCATACTTCGTGAGCATCTTCCTTAGTTTATTGCCCTCGGTGAGAGAAATGTCCTTTCCTACCTTATGAGCGATGTTTGCGATGTCCTCTTGGAATACAATGAGTCCGTATGTTTTGCTCAATACCTCTTTGAGAACTGGGTGTGAGTAGGACACCAGATGTGGTGCTCTTTTAGCCTCGACGAATGCTTGATCAGTCTTCATCATCAATGGACCTGGGCGGAACAAGGATGTTACGGCAGATAGCTCGGTAAGGTTGTTTGGCTTTGCTTGCTCGCAGAACCCCCTCATACCATCTTCCATAAACTGGAAAATACCAGGTGCGCTGTTGACGCTATGGAAAACATTGTCCCATACATCGGTGTCGTCAAAGTTTATGGAGTCTGGATGGAGGTTTTCGTCGTAGTATTTCTTGACGTCCTCGATAGTGGGCTCCTCGATGTCGTGATGCCTTCTTAGGATGTGAACTATCGCCTGCTGTATCATCGTTAGAGTTGATAGTCCGAGGATGTCGAACTTGATGAAACCAAGGGGCTCCAAGTGTCGGACGTTCATTCCTTCGCACCAAGGCGTTTGCCAAGTTCCCTTTGACTTGATGAGGGGCATATGCTTGTTCAAGTCGTCGGCAACCAATACTCCACCAGCGTGTTTAGCGAGGGCTCGGATGTTGCCGTTGAGTGCCGTGACGTGAGTTGCGACTTCTGGGTATTTTGATAGGAACGCTTTGAGCGTTGGGGAATACTCCATAACTTCGTCAAATGTTGGGACGTAAATGCCCGCTTTGATGCCGTTTGCTTTCTTTGCGGTTGGCGTTGCCTCAATGAGCATCTTTCCAGTTACTTCGTTTACCTCGTTCCAAGGTATCTTCATAAACTTGCCGATGTCCTTGACGAGAGACTTCAACTGAAGAGTGTTCCAGTTGGAAATAGGGACAACTGAGAACTCTCCCCACTCTTCGGCTAGTTTCTCTTTGAGTAATGCTGGTTCGGAGACGTCAAAGTCAATATCGGGCATTCCCTTCATATCTCTCGTCATAAAGCGCTCGAACGGAAGTCCGAAGCGAACTGGATCTACTTGAGTGATATTGAGGACGTATGCGAGGAGACTTCCAGAAGCACTTCCTCGTGCTGGACCTGTCGCCATTATCTCGCTGGCTTTGTCGGCGATGGCTTTCATAGTCAGGAAGTATTTGGAAAAGCCCTGCGTATGAATGACATCAAGCTCGTATTTCAGCCTGTCTATGTAGTTCTGAGAGGTGAGCCCTTTTGCTTTTAGTCCCTCGATAGACATTTGAGTTAGGGCGTCGTCTGCTGTTTGTCCCTCGGGAACAACGAAGTCAGGCAACTGAATCGTTGTGTCTACTTCAAAGTCTTCTACCTGTTCGTGAGCGATCCAGTGCGTTAGTGTTATTGAGTCTCGCACTATGTCGTCATCATACTCTACTCCGCATTCTGCTGAATACTTCTTGTATGACTCCCACATCTGTTGTCCGTTTTTGGGGTAGAGTTCGTATCCGATGTCGTCAACTGATTCAGGCATTTTCATGTCGTCTTCCGTCAGCCACGACGGAGTTCCACGAGACAGCCATCCGAGGCGCTTATACATCTCTCTGTCTCGCCAAGCGTCTTGCGTTGGGTAATGAGAGTCTGCCGTGGAGATGATTTTTATGCCGATCTCTTTTGATGCTCGGATCACCATCTTGTTGACGACATGTTGCTCTGGGACGCTGTTCCACTGGAGTTCTCCGTAGAATCTGTCTCCGTAGATTTCGACAAATGTCTTTAACTTGGCGAGGGCGTTTTGGTAGATTTCCTCTTCGTTTAGTCCAGCATCTCTGCCGCTATACATCTCTCTGCCGACGATTCCGCCGAGGCAGGCACTGGCGCAAATGACGCCTTCGTTGTATTTGCGTAGGAGATTGAAATCAACCCTTGGGCGTCGGTAGAAGTGGTTCTCGTCGTGTGACTCTGAAACGATGCTATAAATGTTGTTTAGTCCTACTTGATTTTGGGCAAATAGGATTAGATGGGCGTATCTGGGTAGAGTTGTGTTACTCTCTCTTGATGATCCGTCTGTTTCGGCAGTGGTTGAAGATTCTCTCTTTTTGAGGGCTCTTGCTGCTTTCTTGTCTTGCTTTATCTCTTCGTAGATTTCTCGCCACTCTATCGCATCTGGGATAAAGTATGCTTCGACTCCGAGGATTGCTTTGAAGTCTTTTCCCTCTTCTCGCATCTTTTTAGCGTTGAGGATGGCGTATGATAAACCAGCGCAGGTGCCGTGATCCGTTAGGGCGAGTGCGTCCATTCCGTTATTATAGGCGTACTCTTGATGCTCTTGTGGATAACCGAAGCCGTCATTCAGGCTGAATGTGCTATGAGCGTGTAGCCCTACAAATGGTAAATCAGTTTTCACTTAATATTCTCCCTTCTTTATTGTCTATACAATGTAACATGAAATCCAGCCCCTGTCAAGGGACTGGACTCACTTTTTTTACAGATTGTTAATCATGCTGTCGATTTCAGCAAGAATGGTTGTTCTTGCGTCGTTCGTCAAATCCAACTGCTCTACTACACGCCAACGGAGGCGTCCAAGCGCTTTGCCTGTTGATTGCGTTGCGGTAGAGTTTGCGCTGGAAACGAGGCTCTCAAGTCGGGTTTCCAACTCTGCTACTGTCGCCTCTAGATCACTCTTCGTTGTCGTCTTTCTCATCATCTACTCCTAATCCATGCCATACATGGTGTTTCATTGCCCCGTTTGTTGGGCGTTTTGTTGTTCTCGATCTTTCACTGAAATATCTGGTATATCCATACCAAGTCGTTATATCATAATACCAACTCGCTTCTAACAACTTGGCACCTTCTATTATAACAGGTTCTAGAACTTTGTCAAGTGAAAAATGCCTTGCGCTCCATCTTTCTTCTAATGGGTATGACTTTTCCCAGTCTTCCTTATCACTTGTTAGTTCCTCATATGTCAGTCCTGGTAGGTATTTACCTGTTCCTGCTCTTATTACTTTTCTACACTCCACTAAGTCTTTTCCGCTGATGGCGAAACTGAGATGTTCTCCGTCTTTTGCTGTTTTTCCGTCGTGGGTTAGAAACCAGTTGGTTCCCTTGTATCTTATGTCTCTTCTCGCCTTCTTTATCTTGCTGAATGAGTTGTGGACGCCGAGAGGGAAGGATACGAAGTATTTCTCTGGCGTAACCCATTTGGACACCTCTTTGCTTGTTTCCCATGCCATTACTGCTCCGTGGATGATGCTCCAAGCGTAGCAGTCTATTCTGCCTATATCTTTTGCTGCGATAGGGACATAGTAGATTGGTATGATTTGCTGTGAGTTTTGAGGGATAGTGTCGTATCTTCTGTCGTATCCGTATTTGAGTGGATCGTGGACGCCTTCTCCTACCCTGTCTCTTATTAGAGGACTTATGTCTGGGTTGCAGACTATCCATATCGTGTGGCATCCTGCTGTGGCGCATTCTCTTACTGATCTCTCTATGGCGGTGTAGTTCTCTCCGACGGGCATTAGGGCGTTGTCCCACTGAAAACCGAAGTCAGACTGGTGCCCAGCGACGGGTATGATGCCCGCCATGTGATATACAAGTCCTTGTCTGTGTGCTGGATCTTTTTCTCTATCCAGCATTCCTTCGTCTATTGCATCCATCTACTGAACTCGCTCAATAACTTGAATGGGTATGTATCCATTGTTGTCGTGTGTTTTTCTATTATAGCAGATGGCGAGTCGTATGAAAAGGACATTTTTTCAGTGTCTTCATATTTCGCCATTTGGTTTGGTATTATTTCCCTCAATACATGCTCTACTTTTGGAGATACATACTTGAAGCGTGGGAGGTGGGGTTTTTCTGGACTCCAGTTGGGGTTTTTGCCGTTTTTGAAGCCTTTTATGCCTGAACTCTTCATAACCTTTTCAACCTTGAACTTGGCGTATGTCTCGGAACATTCGTATGCCCATCTTGCGTCTTTGCGAGATAGGTTTGACATGGCAACCAAATCCTTGTCGGATTTCTTGGCGTGGTTTCTAACGGGGGTGTGAAAGAATATCTCTTCTATAAAGTTGTCTCCCGTGGAGATGTAGTCAAACGGATGTTTGGTTCCTTGGTTGACGTTGAACCAATCAAGCACTTTTACGATGTCGTCGTCGCTTTCGCCTGTTATTGGAAGTCCGTGAACCTCTGTGTCGTCAAAAATGATGAGTTTGCTGTATTCTACTTCAAATGCCTTGTTTCCTGTGGTTATTACTCTCAAAATGTCGTCTTCTATTCGTATTCCCTTGCAAATGCTACAAAATGGAGTTAGTCCAGATAGTGATAATACGGGGAGTATTCTGTCGGTGAGGTGGTGCTTTGGAGTGCCTATTATCTTGGGCTTTCCGTCTATTGTTCGCAGTTCATAGTCGTGTGATTCGATGCCGAATGCGCCTAAGTCTGTGCCTGCCTCGTGGAAGTCGAAAGGGTGTGTCTCCACCCCCTTGGCGAAAATAAGAGGAGTATTGGTTAGGATAGAATACAGGACGGAACTGTGAGTCGCTCCTATGGCTATTTTGTCGTATTTTAGCAAGCGGGGGCTTCTATTGGTTTTTTAGCATTCTCCTTTTCTACTTTTTCGGAGACATTTGGATGACCCGAGATGGAAGTTTGCCTGTAACTGTCTTTTTCTGAATAAGAGGATGACAAATTTGAATCGATTGTTTCTAAATATTCTCCGTAGTGGTGAGCCATTAAGTTTCGTCCTCTATTTGTGCTATTACGTAGTTTTCCAGTATCATATAGCTTGTCTCGCCATTATGCTCGATTGCCTCTATCATTCCCCTGTCTACAAGGATGTCGGAATTGTTGTTGATGTCAACCGATACATCTGGTGAAATAGCGTTTACTCTTGCGGCGCAATATTTGCTCGTTTCCTCTTTATAGTCGTCTGGGAGCAATATTCCTACTTGTTCTCGCTGCTGTTGATTTTGGATAAAATCTGGGGTTATTAGAATGTGTCTATTTCTCGGTTTTAGCATTATGCTGTCCTATTTGGTTTTTTGTTGGTTTTAAATGAGGCATTTATCAGTTGTACAGAACTTGCTTCCTGATGCTTCTTCGGTTATGTCCACCTTTTGTATCGGTGTAACTCCTTCCATCATTTCGTTGTATTGCTCTTCGCTTATTGGCTCATATGGAGCCTGAACGTATCCTGTTTCTTGATATTTCAGGAACGAGACTGCTTTTAGGCGAGTTTCGTACATTTCTAGTGCAGTTTTGATGTCATTTGCTTCTTCTTCCTTGAAAGTGATAGTTACGGAGACGCTGTTGTCTGCCCAATAGTTTTGATAAGATGCTGCGATCTCAAGTTGTTCCCACATAGAGACTTCTTTTTTGCCTTTGATGAAATATGGTTCGTGAACTGGGAAAGAGGCAACCATTGTGTTCGGAGAGTAAGAGTCCTCCTCAACGTGGTAACCAGCATCAATAACTGCTTTTAGTATCGCGCTTTCGGTTGAGAAGCGGATGCGTCTGATGTAGAACTCTGCCTCTGGGTAGTGAATGCCTGGAGTTGAGCCATTTAGGAGCGAAACGCTTCCAGATGGCTTTATTGATGTAGTTCTGACTGAACGAGGGATACATAGCCAGTCTGAATATTCTTTATCGAGTTCTTGAACATAGTCGTATGCCTTGTCGCACCAGTTTAGCATTTCTCGGCGTCCGTGCTTGGCGAAGGCTTGTATTACTCCTGATTGAGATAGTCCAATACGCCTGTTTTTTAACATTATCGCATTGGTTTCAGCCCAATGAGTGTTTGAGAGGGTGACTGTCTTGGCGTAGAGGTATGCTATTTTCAGAGTTTTGAGATAGTCCTCGTATGTGTCGTGTTTTGCTGGGAATGTCTCAGTCAAGCAGCAGAGTTCTGCATCTTCAAGTTGCTGCTCTACACAAGGGTTGAAACCCATTATCTTCGTGTCGTCGTCCCTGTCGTCGTCCTTAAATCTGCCCTTTGTTCTTGCGTTTTCAAGCCAAATGTATCCTGGTTCTCCGTTCTTCTGGCTTTGTTTGGCGTGCCAAGTGTAGTCCATTCCTACCTGAGCGCTGAATGAGTTGTTTGAACCCCAGCGGTGATGTAGGAGCTTTTCTTCGTCGTCCTTCATCGTTAGGTAGTCCATGTCGTCGTGGCTTCCCAATGCTAGGGCTGCGGAGCGTCTTACATTTCCAGAGACAACACAGCGCCCAATGAGGTTCTCAATATCAACGATGTCCACGGATGTGAGCAAGTCTCCTTCTCTCGCAGATAGGAGGTTTGTGAGACTATCGTGTAGTTCTATCAGAGGTCCAGCGCCTGCGGATGTTCCGCCGAAACCCTTTATTGGTTGTCCTGCTGGGCGTATCAAAGAATAGTCAAACTTTGGGACTTGTGCTCCGAGCAGAAAGCCGTTAAGGAGTAGTTTTACTGAGTTTACCCAGCCTTCTCTGCTGTCGCTGATGACGTGAATGTCTTCTTCGTATTTTGGACTGCGGACGGTTAGAGTTTCTGCTCCGAGAGTGTCGAAACCAACTCCGATACCTACCATCAGGGCATCCATCATCCAAGAGAAGATATATCCGCCCTTTGTTGATAGTTCTCGGGTTGAGCGGAAGGCGCAGTTGAAAAGCCCTGCTGCTGTTCGTTCTTCGACGAACTTGGTGCCCATCATCCAGAGTCCACGACCAGGTGGCGTCCATTTTAGGTGAAATAGCCTGTCGTAGGCGTCTTTTGCTGTTTTTTGAGATTTGCTGTCGCTCCACTCAAGTCCGAGGCGAGTTACATGACTCTTCTGCATGTCAAACATACCTTCGATAACTCGACGGCAGGTTTGAAACCACTCTTCGTTGCCTGTTGCTGATGGATCTCGCTCGCTTAGTAGGCGAGAATATGTTCGCTTGTAGGTGACGTAGCCGACTGGACCCCAGTTGACTTCCTTATCTTCATATTGTTGAATAAATTTGTCAGAAAGTCTGAACTTCCTGTAGTTGTGATTGTTCATTTTTTGTTTCCTTCTCTGAATGCCTTGTATCTTTCTTTTAGGTTTTCCGACTGCTTCTTGGCAGTGAGTGCTTGTATTTCGCCGATAGTTTCCCCGTTTGGAGGGAATACTTCCATTTTCGCTCTCGCCAAGTCAATCTTTGCTGGCAAAATAACTCCGTCCTCTCCGAATCTATTTTTGGCAATGAAGAAGCGTCCTGTTCCATTTTGCCTATCATCAATTGTCCTCGATATAGTAAATATCAAGTCGGCGACAAAACATTTGTTAAATGCCTCTGAAATTGCTTCCATCGTAATGATTTCGGCATTTAATCCGCCCCTATTAGTTTGAGAGACTGTGTATATTGGGCACTCATACTCTTGCGCAATACCTCTAACCTCTTCATATATATTCTCCAAGTCGTGTCTCTTTTCTCTCGTCTCTCGCACTGGACGAAGCAAGTCTGCGTAGTCCAATAATATCATTCCTATGTCTTCGCCCTTCTTTCTGAGCGATTCGAGATGATTTGTAATGGTTTTGGTTGATGCCGATTTTGTTGGATATTCCTTTACTATCAGCTTACCTGGAATGTCCTGAATACTGTCGTAAATCATCTCTTTGAACTGCCTGTGTTCTCCGAGGTGAACTCCTGTCAAACAACTGTCATATCTGGTTGCTATAACTGTGTCTGAGAGTTCCAAAGTGTAGTGAACGACGGTTTTACCTGCTTTGAGTGCTTGTGCGCCGAGATGGACTAACGCGAATGACTTTCCTGCGCCCGTTGACGCTATTCCAACTCCAAGTTCTCCCTTGCCCAGCCCTCCTTGCGTTATTTCGTCGATTGGTGCCCAACCAGTGCTTATTGAGTTTCTAGTTTTCAGTTCGAATCTCTTCTCAAAGTCTGCTATATAGTCGTATCCGAAGTTGTTTTCTGCGCCGAGTATGATGGCGTCGTTGATTATCTTGGATATTTCGTCAAATGATGATGTTTTTAGTAGCGAGACTGATTCTATCATTGCTTTTTTCAGAGTCTGCTTTCTGCAAAAGTCGAGGGCGATGCTTTTTACGTATTCTGAGTCTTCTGTTTGGGTGCTGTGGATTCTCGCGAAGAAGTCTCTTGTCTGTTTTTGGACTGGCTCTGGTTCGTCCGATATTTCGGTTCTGAGAACTGTCGTCATTATCTTTTCTGATGGATGGACGCTATATTTGTCCCTATAGTCGAATACCCTGTCTACGAAGACTTGTAGGTATTTTAGTTCGAAATATTCAGTTTCAAGAACCTCTTGTATCCTGTCTGCGAATGATCTATCTTCGAGAATAAGGGATGCGAGAGACTCTTGAAACGATTTACCATAGTGGCTGAAATCAGCTTGTTTTTGTGGATTCAATATGCACCATTACTGTTTGTGAGAAGAAGATACTATAATATAACATATAGTGCACCTTTCGTCAAAGTATTTCTTAAAGTTTTTTTATTTATTTTGGCTAGACTACCAATTCTATATACGGTGTGCCGTTTGCATCTATTGCGAACTTATATTTGTCTCCATTTGGAGCAGATAGAACAACATTTGTTTCTGGAATTGCCGCTACGCTTGTTATCTCTTCTACGCTCGGAGTTCCATTATTGTCAATAGAGAAGTGGTATTTCTTACCAGTTGGTCCAGCAAGTATCATATTCATACCTGCTACGGAAGATAGAGTTGTGTTAGAACCTGTGGTGGCGTATCCGTTCCCATTCATGTTGGTTATAGTGGAGTCAAAGGATGACGAAACGTTTGTGAGAGCAGAGTCGAATGTATTGAACTCAGTTGCGAAAGATGACGAAACGTTTGTAAGGGCGGCGTCGAATGTATTGAACTCAGTTGCGAAAGATGACGAAACGTTTGTAAGGGCGGCGTCGAATGTATTGAACTCATTTTTAAAAGACGACGAAACGTTTGTAAGAGCAGAGTCGAAGTTAACGAACTTGTCCGTGAAAGATGACGAAACGGTTGTGAGGGCAGAGTCGAAGTTAACGAACTTGTCCGTGAAAGATGACGAAACGGTTGTAAGAGCGCCGTCGAGGACAAGGTATTTGGCGGCGGTGGAACCTGAGAGCGTTACCAAGTCGGTTTGTAATGTGTTAAATATCGCTGCTCTGTCTGTGGCTGTGGTGCCTGAGAGCACGAACAAGTCGTCTTTCAAGGTTGAGAATATCGCTGCTCTGTCTGTGGCTGTGGTGCCTGAAAGAACAGTTATGTCACCCTCTAATTTCGTCTTTAGACTTGCCCTGTCAACGGCTGTTGATCCAGAGAGAGTGGTGATGTCTCCCGAGAGAGTTGTATCTGCTGATTTGTAGTCCGTCTCTATTTCTAAGCGTTGTTGGGCGACGTATCTCGCCATAAAACGCTTCCCCCCGCCTCTTCCTCCCATTATCCGACTCCCGAAGAGCCTGACCAGTTATGCTCTAATCTGTCGGCTGGGATTCCTGTCAATCCTGCTGAAATGGATGCAGTGCAAGCAGTGGCTGAACCTGCAAGTAGGTAGATGCGAGAAACCTTGAAGTCTGCCTCGTATTCCTCTTCGTTTAGAAGTAGGACATAGTTGCCATCCTTTACTCCATTTTCAGAAAAACCGAACTTCATTGGGGCGTCACCGCCCAATGCATCTGCCGTGTTCTTGATGATGACGAACTTAGTCACTCTGTCAAAGCTTATGACGACTGGATCGGTGGTTGATATGACGTCTATTGACGCACTCGCATACGGGATTGAACTAACTTGGAATGAACCAACGTTATGCAATCCTGTTTGGTATGAATTTGAGTTCCAACCCATTATTTCTCCTGCTTACTTTTCTTTGACTTTATTTTATTCTTTATTTGTTTCTTTTTCTCGGCAGTCTTTACTGTTGAGTCAGCTATTTTAGCGTTGATTTCATCCATTGGTATTGGTTCGCCTGCTGGAAAGGTTATATTTACTTTGTTGCTCTCCAAGAATAGGTGTTCTTCTGTCAATTCGTATACTGCTTTCAAGTGTTGGCGATATTCTTCTATTTCTTCGATATATTCCTCTAAACTGGTTAAAGCCATCTCTGGTTTGCTCTCTAAGATGTTTGCGCTCGTTTCTAATAGTTTTTTCTTTCCATTTTCCTCGAAGTTGGTGAATGCCAGAGCTAAGAAGTTTTGGATTAACTTCTTCATATCTCCCTTGCGAGCGGTGAATGTTATCTTATTCAAGTCTTTCATCATATTATACCTCATTTTGGTGGATATTGTAAGTAGTTTCTCAAATAAAGAAGGGAGGGTGAATTTCTCCACCCTCCCCAGATTGTCTTAGAATAGTAAACTATTCATTGAAAACCTTTACGTTTTGTATTTCTACTCTACGTCTACAGACATGGTGATTGCACCGCCAGCGGCGATCTCGAATGAAACGCGTGGTTTCCCAGCACCCCAACCCATTGCCCAAGAAGTAGCAGTTGACTCAGCGTGGAATCCACCAGCCTCGTCCATACGAGCCTTCTCTTCAAGTTCGTTAGCGTCTACGTCAGCTTGCATTGTGTTGCGAGCAGCAAGAGCAGCAGCATCATCAGCACCGTGTGTTGCGATAATAGCATTACGAGCAGCCAAGTTGAAAGAAGCAGCACTAGAGTCAGCAGCAGCGAACTCAGAACGTACAGCAGCTTCAGCAGCAAGAGCACGAGTCTCTTCAGCGTCTACATCGGCGATGCGGGCAGCTAATTCAGCAGCAAGAGCAGCATCATCAACAAGTTTAGCAGCAGCGATTTCTGAACGTATCAAAGCACGATCAGCAGAAGCAGCAGTAGACAAGTTAGTAACTGAAGTCTGAAGGTTGCCATCGGCAAGTTCATAAGCAGCAACAACTTCTACGAACTGATCAAGCGCCGAGCTTGAGCCAGACAAGATTGCGTCAACGCGAGCGTCGATTAAATCTTCCTTAGCACCAGCACGAACGATCTCAGCAGCTAGTCCGTTGGTAAGAACCAAACGAGCAGCAGCAGCAGCGACATCATCAGCACCGTGTGTTGCAACGACAGCAGCAAGAGCAGCATCGTTAGATGTCTCGTACTGTCCGAGATCAGTAGCGATTGCAGCTTCAGCAGCTTGACGAGCAGTTGACTCAGCAGTCGCAGCAGCGGACATTACTCCACGAGCAGCAGTAGCAGCAGCGAAAGATGCCACAGAAGCAACTTCGTTAGCATCTACGTCAGCTTGGATTACTCCACGAGCAGTAGCAGAAGCAGCTTCGTTAGCATCTACGTCAGCTTGGATTACTCCACGAGCAGTAGCAGCAGCAGCGAAAGATGTATCAGCATCAGCTTCGTTTTGATCTACATCAGCCTGAATTGCAGCTTCAGCAGCAATACGAGCAGTTTGCTCACTAGCAGCAGCAGCGTTCATTGCAGTACGAGCAGAAGCAGCGGCGACGAAAGATGCATCAGCATCAGCTTCGTTAGCATCTACGTCAGCTTGGATTACTCCACGAGCAGTAGCAGAAGCAGCTTCGTTAGCATCTACGTCAGCTTGGATTACTCCACGAGCAGTAGCAGCAGCAGCATCATCAGCACCATGTTGAGCGATGATAACGTTACGAGCGGCAAGAGCGAAAGATCTTTCAGCAGCATCACCGTCAGCACGAGCAACTAATTCAGCAGCAAGAGCGGCGTCATCAACAACTTTAGCAGCAGCGATTTCGGTACGGATTAGAGCACGATCAGTTGAAGCAGTGTTTGACAAGTTAGTAACTGAAGTCTGAAGGTTTCCATCAGCAGCAGTGTATGCAGCGACAACTTCTACGAACTGATCAAGTGACTCACTTGAACCAGACAAGATTGCATCAACGCGAGCGTCGATTGCACTTTCAGCAGAAAGGCGAGCAGCAAGCTCGTTTGCGATAGCAGTATCAGCAAGTCCCTTGGCAGTAGCGATTGAAGCATCACGAGCAGACTCGTTAGCGGCACGAGCAGCTACGGCGTGTGTTCTTTCAGCGGCATCGCCAGCAACCATTGCAGCGGCAGAAGATACTTCAAAAGCAGCCTCTTTAGCTTCTTGAGTATCAAGAGCGGCTTGGATTCCAGCTTCAGCAGATTGACGAGCAGTTGACTCACTAGCAGCAGCAGCGTTCATTGCAGCTTCAGCGGCAAGAGCACGAGCGATTTCCGCATCAGATTTGTTTAAAAGCGCTAGAAGTGCGCCATCAAGTCCAAGACCACTGGCTTCGCCAGCAAGATTTGCAACTTTTAGTTCACCAGAGAGAACGCCAGAGACGATATCCTTTCCCATGAGAACATTTTTTGTTAAAATAGTCATATTATTATATGTTTCCTTTTTTGTATTGTGTTAAGCGGATAAAGGTATACACTCAAAGGAATCCCGTCGAAACGAAATGCCAATAAATGTTCTCCATCCGACCATATATATGAGTGATTTTACATAAAGTCAGTTTTATTTTGACTATTTTCAGAGGGTTTGTTTATGCCCTATTCTCGCACTTATTTTAGCGAATGGAGGCTGTCGTATGCCTCTCTTTTTGCGTTCGAGAGTTTCTCCAAATAGTCGTTTCTGCGGAGGACTTTGAATGCTAAGTTTTCAACTGAATAAGCTCCGATTGTCTCCAAGCCAGTCTTCCTCATCTTGCGTATTTTCAGTTTGAGTTTTTCGGCGTAGAGTTCGGCTTCTTCGTATTTCTTTTCGTCGATAAGCTTAGTTACTCTGTCTATTTGATCCATTAGAGACGCTGCTTTCTTCTTTACATTGTCTTTATCGAAGTTTGACTTCTCTGGGGTTGGGAACTTTATCCATTCGTTATTTAGGACTGAATAGAGTCCCTGTGCCTCGTGTGGATCGTTTATGTCCTGAACGTAGACTTCTACCTCGTATCCTTTTATGAGAATGTCGTGTAGTCGGTTCCATACTGACTTCATAGCGTTGAAGTATTCTCGGACAAGTTCTGTCTTGTCGTCAACATCGGAGAAGTCAACGAGGATGTGTAAATCGACATCGGAGAACTTTGAGTAGTTTAGTGCTGCGAGTGAGCCCGTGAAGGTAATGTCGGAGAACTGAGCGTCTCCAACTTCCAGAGAGTCATAGAAGTCTTGTGCAATGGCGAGAAGCTTCTCTCTTATCTCGGGATCAAGCCTGTCCTCTGGTTGGTTCCAGAAGTCTTTGTTTATTTCGTCGTGGACTTCAAAACTGGATACATCGATACTCTCGGGATCTACATCCTCTGCGATAGAACGGAGCCCACCGACAAGCATTTCCGAATTTGGGATGCTTGCGGTGGATTCACCGAACATATTCGCCCATTTAGCAAATTGTTTCATGTTATAAATAGTTCTCTATTAGCTATTCGGCAATACTGAACTGTAAGCAATGCCTGTAAGGTTCTTACCAGTGTTCGCTACTGCTGTCCATGTAGTACCGTCGTTAGTTGATTTAAAGATGTTATTCTGAGTTGCAGTATTCAGAACTGCTATCCACGCTCCGTCATAGTAAGCCACGTTGGTAGCGGATATTCCTGAGTATGAGGCTCCAGTAGCAACGTCAGTCTTGGCAGACCATGAAGCGCCATTATCTGTTGAGAAGTAACACATTCTCTCTCCTCCAACTATCATCCACTTGCTGCTTCCAGCATACTGAATGTCGATTGGACGCTCGCTGTTGGAAACAGGCAATGTTGTCACTGTTGTCCATGTATTAGTGGCAAGTCCTGCGTCAGTACAAGTCTGAACTTGTTTGTCCCAAGTCGTCATTATCCATACGCCATTTCCGTATGAGATTTCCTTGACATACCATTTGACGGCAGCAGTCCAAGCCCATTGCTTAGATGCTGTCCAAGTTGCAGCGTCGTCGGTAGATTTCCAGACTCTATATTGGCTTCCGTCGTGAGTTACGATAACCCAGTTTCCTGCGCCGTCGGATGCGACAGAAGAGTTGTTTAGCGCTCCGCTGCCGACATCAAAGTTGCCAACTTCTGTCCAAGTCGCTCCGCCGTCTGTAGATCTTACAGCAGCGGCTTTTCCGATTGCTACCCAAACTCCGTTTCCGTATGCGATATCTATACCAGAAGTCATCTGAGTATTGATTGTTGTCCATCCGCCCTGTCCTGACGTAATGTCAGAAATTGTGCCGATATCATTAGCGCTATCCCACCAGCGAGGCGTCATCCAGATGCCGTCGCCGCTATTGTTGAGTCCATAAGCGATTGCCTGTTCATCAACTGTGGTTCCAGCATAAGCTTGGTATGTTGTCCAAGAAGTTCCATCTGAACTATATGAAACGTTTCCGTCTTCACCTACTGCTGCCCAGAGAGCGATGCCTGATGGACGCCAATCGTCCAAGTCAGTTGTTGTTACGACTTCTCCGTCTTGGCGAGCTACTATCCAAGTGGTTGTCTCTTCAGTATAGTTGACTTGCAATGGAGTTGAGGCAGAAAGAGCATCAGGTAGATTGTCTGTTAGAATGGAAGACCAGTCTTCTGTGGCAACTGCTGTTGTTTTAGTTGCGTCGGCGTTCTCTATGATGAGTACCCAGCCTTGTGAACTATAGTCGATGTCGAAAAGCTCTGAGCCTGCG
>Ga0233439_10003656_pt1 | contig 15711 bp, 11 predicted proteins | sample SI_123_September_6_FD_182713 | JGI IMG/M metagenome (GOLD analysis project Ga0233439, IMG submission 182713) | Seawater microbial communities from Saanich Inlet, British Columbia, Canada - SI_123_September2016_100_MG | ecosystem: Environmental > Aquatic > Marine > Inlet | place: Canada: British... | reverse complement strand
TCATCATAGGTAGGGTGAGTCAAATGTTGATAAATCAAACGGCTTCCCATTGGCGTTTTGCAACGATCTAGTAGAGAATAAACGGATGAATAAGTCTTGGTTTGTTTTCGAAAAGTAGAATACAATGTCTTGTTTTTGTTATTTTGATCCAATATATTGAGTTGAATCAATGTATGATTCGCCAATTTCGTATATTGGTTACGACTTTCCCATTCAGGTAAAGTAATATTTTTGCATAAGACCGGATTGTGTTCTTCTAAAAAATTCAGTAGAACTACAAATGATTGTGTTGCTAAAGGATATTCTACAATTTCTAAACATTGAGACAAAGCGTCAGGATCGAAATACCGACTAAAAATATAATCACAGTGTTTTTGTTTTTCCGCATTTTGGATCACATTATCTGTAGTATTGTACTGATGAACGTACATGGAATGCAAGGATGGTATAAAATCTTTTACAGCCGATATTTCGCTAATTAAAATAACTTCCTTGGGACGATAAATGGTGAGAATACGCTCCAATTCGTCGAATGTAGTCATTTCTACTTTATTTTCTTGTACTTCATATTCGAATATATAAGACTTGTTGGTAATTAAATCATATATAGCAACACCAATCACAAAATGCATTTTCTGCTTATGTTGGTACTGTTTTATCCAAATACATACAATATGCGTACTGGATTGAAACGACGTCGTATCATTGGGTATATAAGTACCAGGTGAATATACACCCTCTAATTTACGTATTTTTTTCTGTTTAGTATTAGTAGATTGATCATCAGCTTCTACGTAAAGTACAATGGTGTATTGGTTTTCCAATAATATTCCTTTGTATTTTTCCAATTGGTAAGGGGCAACCGGAATACCTGCCATATAAACGGGATATTTGTTTTGATATGTCATTTTTTTAGCGGTAAATTTAAGATCGCATACGTCCGCGAATTCTTCTACTATACTTCCTTGTATAATATCATAATCGGGATGCTTGTAACCATAAACTTCGTAGAATTTGCCAATTTGGTATAAGACAATAGTTTTGTCTCCATATTTTTCTTGGTACAAAGAAGTTAGACGCATATATTCATCCAACACTTTTTCGTCAATGTTTGGTTCTTGTTGTGCATGATTACGAATATCCATCGAATATGTTTCTATTTTGTTAGTTCCTTTTTTTCTCTCGAATTATAATTTAATAATACTTTTTTAATCTTACAATAGAAAGACAAATCAGTTTATGTACATTTCATATTTATATTTTTCAATTTATATGTAGAAAAATATAATCGAGAGAAGAAAAGAATGTATGTTAATGTATATACCAAAAAAAACAAAAAAAAGTAAAATTGAAAAAAACTTTAAAGGCAAATTCTATCATAATAACATAATCTATATTGTACAATATATATCTACTAACAAACCATTCGAAACCCGAAGAATCTTTATTACACTATAAATTATTTAACGAATTATACTAAAAGAATGACAGTCCAAAATCGCCCTCGTATTATTACAATAGAAGGAAATATTGGAGCAGGAAAATCGACATTTTTAGAGAAACTAAAAATGAGATATGCTTCCCGTACAGACGTATTATTTTTACAAGAACCAGTTGATACTTGGACTAAAATACAACAAAATGGTAAGACATTATTGGAATTATTTTATGAAAATCAAAAAAAATATAGTTTTCCGTTTCAAATATTAGCTTATCATACACGATTCGAACTGTTGAAAAACGCGATTGATATGGCGGTAGAAAACGGTAATCAGATCAAGACTATTGTCATGGAGAGATCATTGGAAGCAGACCGCAATATATTTGCTAAGATGTTATTTGACGACGGGAATATTGAATCTTGTATGTATGATATTTATTGTAAAATGAGCGATTATGGTTTGTACAATTTTTCAGCAGATGCAATTTGGTGGATTGATACAGGTCCGGATGAATGTTTAAATAGAATAGCAAAACGAGGTAGAACTGGCGAAGATAAAATACCTTTAGATTATTTAGTAAAATGTCATCGTTATCATGAACAATGGTTACAAGGTAATATAAAAGTAATATGTGTAAAAGATCCTGATACAGTAGAACTACTATAATCATAATAGTGTATAGTAAATTAAAATAATTCATTTCATTTAATCTGTAAAAGCATAAACGAAATACGAACAGATAATAGAAAAAAATGTTATAAAAACATTTTTTTAACAAATATATACACAAATACATACACAAATACAATTACATAACCATTATTTTTTAATTTAATTTCTCCAATTTTTACCGCAATCTAAACAAGTAATGAATATCGTAGCCGGTTCATCTGCACTACGAGTTTGCATTTCATAATATGTACATTTTTTTGATTTGCATTTTCTACATTGAAACATATCTGTAGAAGCCTCAATATTAGTCGAGAAGCGTGAGCGATCGCGTTTTATTTTAATTTCAATCATATCTTTCCATATACTGGGATTCATTTCTTGATGCGTTAAATGAGTCAATTGAGTTGCGGGTATTTGATTGGTTTTAATATGCTCTTTCAATACATTATTTGTATTTATATTGTACAATATTGATTTCAAACGCGCACTGTATATATCACAAAATTGAGGATTGTCCCATTTTTTAATAATTTGCCTATAATTGGCTTCTTGTATTGAATAATTATATATACTAACTTCAATATTTTTCCCTAATTTTTCATCATTAAATATTGTTGTAAAGTGGTTACCAATTTTGGTTCTGAAAATAGATGGTTTTGATTCTGTAAATAAAGTACCAATCATTGTTGTAGAATAATACAATACGGCTTTTTTAATATATTGAATAGAATACTATTTATTTTCATTTTTCAATTTTACTATTTATTTTATTTATGTATTCTATTTAGTCAAAATAGTTATCTTCGGACAATTCTGATTCATACTCAAAATCACCGTCTTCTTCTGCTTCTTCATCGTCATCTACTATGAAACCGTCTTTTTTGTACCCTTGTTTTGTCAACATTTCGGGATCGACTTCTTCTTCCTCTTCTTCTTCTTCCTCTTCTTCTTCATCATCCTCTTCGTCATCCGCAAGGTTTTCAAAACCACCGTACAAATGATCATAAACAGTTTTCCATTCATCAACACGTAAATCTTGGACTTCATTGTTATGGGTTGTATGAACAAGAACAACTGTACCAAAACAAAGGGTTGTATCAACCGGTGGAGGAAATTCATATTTATTCTCTTTACCGTTATTACCGCTGGTTTTACCATACATGCGAATCTTTTCATAGACCTTCTTATTTACAGTAATATCTTTCCATTCGGTTTGGACGACAAAGCCATCGCCTTTTTTAAACCCGGCTTTCTTGTACAATTCTTCTTCGTCGTAACTTTTAATCTTCTTTTCAACAACTGAACTATTCTTGTTAATTAGTACAATATATGTCATATTTCTTTACTGTATATAAGTGCGCTTTTGTTATTGATTTATTGGTCTGTTGAGTTAAAATAATTATTTGGATTGCGTTTAAGTTAATTTCAAAAATTGTATTTCTAATACTATAAAGAGTTAGTAACAATGAATTTTATTTTTCAATTTTTGTTTATTTTAGCAATTATAATAGGGGGTCATTATCTCTATGAATATGTCAAAAACAAAAATACGCAAAAAATAAGCAAAAATATATATCATGCGCAAGTAGAAAAGTACAAGAATATAGTCGAAGAAATAGAACAAGAACACATGAATAAACAAAATATGGAAGATGACCTCATGAACTATGTCGAAACGGAATTATTGGTATGAATACTGATTTTTTATTCAAAATTGAAAATAATGAAATTTAAATAAACATATAAATACAACCACTGAATAAATACAAATAACCCTATCAAACGAGATATAATTCCGTTTCGATGATTATACATACAGGTGATACCAGTACTGTAAGCTCTATTAGTTTAAGTGAAGGAGAACTTGATTATCTACCATCTATAACAAAAGTATCAATTAGTACCGAAACCAATAAAGACTTGTTGTACGAATTTCCAACTTATATAAAACCTTTTTATGAAATACCTGTTCATAAAAAGTCTAATTTCGATGACTATGATTTAGCAATGGCGGTACCAATAGGTAAGCGGGCATATTTATGGTTTCGTTATATCAATTATGAACCAACTGCATGTGTCGTGGAAGTAGGACGAAACCGCGAATTACAAGATCATATCCATTTTATTGTTAATTTCCGGTTTCCCGAATCATTTGCACTTGGTACAATATTATCCGGATATTGGATTGACGGTGAGGAAGATTGTCCAAAACGACGTTATTTCGTTACAGATGAAATACACCAATTTGAAGGTCATTGTTTTGGAAATCCATTCCCTGTACCTTTGATGAAAAAATTTGAAGCTTACTGCGAATTTTATCAAAAAATGTCTTCTAAACAAAATGGTCTTGTACAAGAAATATGCAGCGTTCATAGCACAATTATGTGGAATATTTGTGGAAAATCATGGAAAGAAAGCAAAAAAGAGTTGGTCTTACCAAGCGAATGGCTAGATAATATGGGTTATCAACTAAAATATATTCAATTACGGTCTACTACAAATGTCCTGCCGTATTGCAATCAATTGCAAACCAAAAACCCTTGGTTATCAAACGAAAGCACATTACCATATGAATCAAATGACTCTGCAGCTTATTTTCATAAAATCCTACCGACAGTTTCCAGTAATGGTGAAATATTGGGAAAGAAATTTATACCCGACTGGAAATTCTGTTTTTACAATCAAATCTATTCTACTTCTATTGTACTTTATGTTACAGCCGGAGTCGCATTTGACGTATATTATTATCAATTACAAGATGATGTTGTACTGGATGATGTATTGATAGCCGATTTGAAAACCAGTAGAATGATGAATGGACTGTTTCGTTCTATTCCGGAAAGCGAATGTTTAGACATTATTGAAGAAAGTGATGATGATGATGATTTCCAGGATTTGCGGGAAGATAAATATGTCGATTTACATAAAAAAATACCAGTAAAATGTGTATTCAATCGGAAGTTTAAAAAATGGATTCCAATCGAACCATTGGAAACTAATATATACAATCAATCATTAGTACCAACAATTGATAAATTTATCCATCGACAATACAAAAAATCTCGTGAAAATATATACCCAAAAATATATGATTCATCAAAGCATCAGTACCAATCTAGGGAGTTTTCATCCAAGCAATTACCATTCCAAACTGGCGGGAGGAAAAAAGAAGCGTACCGTTCGGCGCAGCCGCAATTCAAAAAAACAAACTACCGCCAACAAAAATCGCATTACCGCCAGTAAAAATAAAAAAATGAAAAAACAAAAATCACTGAAAAAAAGAGCCTGTTGCAACTGCAAATGTAGATGCAAAACGCGATGCGGGCATTATATTCGTAAATTAAATTAATTCTTAAAAATCTAAAATGGGTATGAATTTATCTCTTTTTTCTCGACACTTTTCGATTTTTTACTTTTTTGAAGCATTGGATCATACACTGTAGTATATTGTTCCTCATTTTCCATATTTTTGTATTTATCGATTCCTACTTTACGAATGAAATAATTGGATTTTCGATAAAACGTTTTTCTTTTATTCCATTGGTTCTGAAATACTTCATGACTATCTACAACATCTACAATGATTTTTCCAGCCCCTTCGGTTCGCAAAATCCGTCCTACACTTTGAATAATATCCGTTTTTGGTGAAACCATCACCAAGGTATTCAATGTTTTAATATCCAAAGCTTCTGCCGCCATTGCATATGTAGCCAGTACAATTTGCTTTGATTCTGTTTCTTGTAATGCACGCTGTTTCATTCCACCTACATATTGACCACATGATGCAAAGCCTCCTTTTTCTATTTCTTCTTGTAAATAATCCAGTAAATCACGTTTATGAGACAATACCATAATTTGCTTCGACGAATTTTCTGTTATTAAATCTCTCAATATTTTCACTAAAAATCGTTGTCTGGGTGGAAAATCACTTATTTTACTGATCATTGTACTATACTTGATTTTACCTCGAAAATCAAACGCTTCTTCTCGATAAGAATCGTCTTCGTAGTCGTAAAATACTGCTCTTACATCGACCGCTGAACTATCATTGCGCTCTTCAAAGTAAATTTTCGGTCCAATATACATGTACAATATATCCGTTAAACCATCCTTTCTATCTACTGTAGCTGAAATACCTAGCATATAAGCTGTACTGATTTTAAACAACGTTTTTGAGAATTCTTCTGATCCAATACGATGGACTTCATCTATTATGGTCAATCCAAAACTATCAAAAGTATTGCTTGAATAATCCTTTTTGTACATTGTCTGTATCATACCAATTACAATATCCTTATCTTCAATATCAAATACCGATGCTTGAATTTTACCGACTCTTGCTGATGGAACAAAATCCCGTATTCGTTCTATCCATTGATTCATTAAGAATTCTTTATGTACTAGGATCAATGTCTTTTTTTGTAAAACACTTGCAATATTCAACGCCATTATCGTTTTCCCACGTCCACACGGAACCTCTAAAATACCACCACCGAACCCCGATTGTACATGATTAAAATAAATCGAAACAATTTTCTTTTGATAATCTCTCAATTCATTTACAAATGGTATAGAAATATTATCACCATCTGGAATTTTGTATTCAATTGAATCCAATTGATTCTCGAATTTCGATAAACCGTAAAAACGAGGTACATACAACTTTTGCGCGTTTTCACGAAATGTAATTACCGGTTTTTCTTCTACTGGTAATACGTGGTTTTTCTTTGGTGTCAAAGTTAATTCAGTTTTGATATTATTGATTTCTTCGGGTGATAATTGCGATTTTAAAAGAACTAAACCTCGGTGATTGATATACATTGTTGCCTTCTTTTAGTAATGAATAGTAGTAAGAAAAAATGGTTTATATTATTGAAAGTCAAAAATACAAACCAAAAGTATTTCAATTTTATTTTATTATTTTTTTCTATTTTATGTCTATTTGTTATATATGTCTAGTTTTATATGGATTTTAAATCTTCAAGGGTTTATGTACATACACGATAATATGGGGTTTCTAATGACGTTGGACTATTTCGAATAAATTTACATATTTGACCGGGTCTAAGGCAAATTGCTTGCGCTTGTGGATCAAATCTAGAGATTTCAGGCATCGTCTTGAATGTAGTTGTTATATTGTATCTTTTCTTAAATTCTTCTACTTCTTCGTCCGTTAATATAGTGACTTTTGGTACTAAACTGTGTTCCAAAATATTGAATTGCAGACGCTTTAAATTATAGACAATTACAAATCGATTTTCATTATTGTACAGACTACTTATAGTATTTACCAATGTATCATTGGGTTCTCCATCGTATATAATAAACAAGCAATCCGATGATGTCAATGTGTTGCTAAATACATACAAATCGTCAATAATTTGGCGTAAAGCAGTTTCGTTTAAAGACCAATTTAAGTGGTATTTGACATACGTCTTATTGGTCTGTACAGGTCTATCATCAATCATTTTATTTGTTAGTAGCATATCCAATTGATCATTTTTCGACATGGCGTCAATCTCATTGAATGTGAAACCAGTATATTCACTTACATCGTAATCATATATCGACTCTAAAATAGATAATATATTTTGTCTCGATTTATAAATCTGTACATTGGAATTATGTTGAGCGCTCATTTTTTAAATAAATAATATAGGTTATTGGGTTTTAATCTATACTATAGTAGTAGGAATTATATTGGATTCGCTTTTTTCGTTTAGAATGTATTGAACTATATACAATTCATTCTATATTTATTTTTTTTTCAATTTTATACTTTTTTTATGATTAATTTGGAAAAATCAATAGGAGATTTGGACGATACATCGACACCCTCATTTTCATTTGTTCCGGACACTTTTTCATCCCCTATTGGTATTTCATCGGGATTTGTTACGATTTCATCATATTCATGGTTACCAGTGGAGGATGGGTTGGGTACAACCGACATATCATTACCATGGTTGAATACTTTTATTACTGGTGCGAATTGAATTGGTAATGTAGAGTGAGGATGTACCAATGATTGGTTTGGATCAACTGCATAGAGAGAAGGATTGGGTATTTCGGTCTGTAAATGAGGTGGTGCATATGTGGGAGACACAGGTCTGTTCATGTACGGTGAATCTTCTAATAAGTCGTCTTCGTACATATAAACATCTTCCGGTGGAACCAAACGAATCGAATCCTTTGTTTGTAAATGTTCTAAATCGTCAGTACTTACTGTATAAAAATCGGGTGATGTTTTTATTATTTTCCATAAACGTCTAGGTTTGGGATCAACATCTATACCAGTAGTAGAGCGTATATAGACATTGGATCCTATTGATAATGGTAAATCGTTAATATTACCACCTCTTACTGCCGTTCTTGTATCTTCGCCAATTCTAGCACCGTCGCTGGTTATCCAAGTTGATTTACCGGTAATAGTATTGAATATGTAAAAGTTGCCTGGATATTTATCCGATTCTCTCAATACTTCATTTTCACGAAGATCGATATTTGGTCCAGTAGTTGGTATTGGTGTCGGTGTCATTTCACCTTCTTCCATTTCTTCAACGGGTTTTACACGTATTGTAGGATTATCGGTCAGGCTCTGTGCTTCTATTTTTAGATCGTTATGGTCTTTATCATCATCATCATCATCATCATCGTCGTCATTGACAGCGGTATCGGCACTATTGGTGGGTTTGTCATCTTCGATTTCTTTAATCATGGTATCCAATACACTATCGTCTTCTGTAGGTTCGGGATTCTTCATTTCTTTTACTGTAGAAGACAACAATTTGTAAATATCATCTTCTAATGGAGCTTTATCCTTTTGTAGTTTCTGGTTGATTTTTTCCAACGTAATGTCGATTTTAGCACCTTCGTCTTTTAACAAAAACTTCATATTATGAGACTGCTTCATATTGGCGATTTGTTCTACATTATCTTCCGTAATAATACGCATTTGTATTTGCATTGCTTGTAACTCTTGCATAAGCAACTTAAATGAATAGGGTACTTGGACAATACTGAAATTTCGTCCATATTTGGTCATTTGTTTTACTTCAATTTCTCCATCATGATGGAGAGAACCACTATAACCAACCGGACCATCAACACCTGGACTAATCATAATATCACGATTCTGGTTGTATATGGATACCATACCAGTATGATTACAAATAGCCAATTGGAATTTATCGGCTCTCTCCATCATTGATTCTTGTAAAAAGTGAGACATACCATGTGATATAACTGCATCACGTTCCATTTCACCGATACGAAGACCACCATCATTGGCTCTTCCGCTTACGGGCTGTCGGGTTAAATTTGTACGAGGACCACGCGCACGGTAATTGATCTTGTCTTTTACCATATGTTTCAAACGCATATAATATGTAGGACCGATGAAAATAGACGCCTCTAACTGTTTTCCATTCATACCATTGTACATGATCTCATCACCAGAGGAGTGGAAATTGTGTCTATTCAACAATTCACCAAACACTGTTATTTTATTCTTATTGTTACTAAATGCAGTACAGTCACCAAATGTTCCTTGCATGGTACATGCTTTGCCTAAAATACATTCGATCATTTGACCAATTGTCATTCTTGATGGTAATGCATGAGGATTGATTATCATATCCGGACGAATACCATCTTTAGTAAAAGGCATATCCGCCTCTGGTATCACCATACCAATTGTACCTTTTTGTCCAGCTCGAGATGCAAATTTATCACCCATTGCTGGTATTCGTTCATGACGGACTCGTACTTTTGCAATACGTTCTCCCTCTTCTCCTTCTGTCAATAATACTTTATCTACAAATCCCATTTGACCCTTTTTCGGCATAATGGAAATATCGCGGACATTTCCTTTCGCATCTACCCGTTCGGTCTGACCAATTAAAACCATTTTATCATGTACTTCTGTATTTTCTAAAATTAAACCGTTTTCATCTAAATAACTGTAATCGAAATCAGGATCAATGCGTTTAGCCGTTACATTTTCGGCATATTGTACATTGGAAAATAATTTTTCAGTAACCACTTCTTGGTGTCTGATTTCTTTTTCTTCGCGTGAAGAATATGTATTAAAATAAGTAGTACGAAATAGACCTCTATCAAGGGCACCTTCGTTGATTAGAATCGCGTCTTCTACATTATAGCCAGTATAACACATAATCGCCACTATTGCATTTTCTCCATACGGATTCTCTTCGTTGTTAATATATTCCAAATAACGTGATTTAATTAACGGTGTTTGTCCTTGATTTAATATAATAGCGCTTTTATCCATACGCACTTGATAATTAGTACTGTACAAAGAACAGGCTTGCTTACTTTGACCACATGAAAATGAATTACGCGAGGCTGGATTATGTTCTACAAAGTTGATTAAATTGCACATCATACCATATGTAGTAGAAGGATGGAGTTCGCAATGTGTATAATCTCTATGTGTATTTTTACTGTTGATTACGTCGTAGCTGGACATGGCGATGAGTGTTCCCTCCGTTTCTTGTGTATCCAAATATTCTAATAAACATTTATTGTTTTTGATTTCTGTTGGATTGGCATCGTACAAATCCTTCCATTCATAAAATATATTCTTGTACGGATTGTAATTAGTAATCTTTTTTGGATGAAATCCCGAGACAATGGAATTCCATAAAAGTAGTTTTGAATCAGTTCTGCGTTTATTTAATAATCCCTCGATTTTACTCCATAATGGCTTATTTTCGAAACAATATTGCTTTGTAATTTCATCTTTGTAAAAAATTGGACGAGACATACGACCACCATCTGTAGAAATGAAAATTGTATTACGTGCAATATCAAACATAATACTAATAGTAATAGGAATCAATCCATGCCGACGTTGTAATCGAATATCTTTTACCATTTCCATTGGGTTCATAATTACACCTATCCAATGACCATTGACAAGTACCTTGGTGAATTTTCCAATACGAACTGGATGACATTGATCGAGAGAAAGTAAAGGTGTATGCTTCTTAATCCATCCAATAATGGGTTCTCTCGATAAGGAAGTAGTAATATGAGTCATAAGAGATAAATGTTTATGTAATCCTACGTTTCCACCATCTGGTGTATCAATTGGATCAATAATACCCCATTGTGATCCATGTAATACACGAGGAGCGACGATTTTCAAACTAGAGTCCATTGGTAAATTCGTTTTACGTAAATGATTCATCATACTATTGTGTGAAATACGGTTCATATCCTGTAAAACGCCGATTATTTTGGTATGACTGTGCGCACCCCAGTTACCTTTGAAAGCTTTTCGAATACCCTCTTCTACCATACGCTTTTGAAAGATATCATCGTATTTTTCCTGGATTAATACACCTACATCTTTATACGCCTTTGTATTATACACATGTATTGTCTCGATCTGTAGATTGATGTATTTTAACTGCATCTGATAATAATCCGAAAAAAGGTTCTTTAATAAAGGTCCAATTAAACTAACACGTTTGTATTTATAACTGTCACGATCAGTTGGGGGTTCGGTTCCATTGGCTACTAATAACAGTCGATTAACTAAATACCCTAGAAAATAGGCTTTTTCCATGAAATTCAATTCACCGACATGGGGTAAAAAGAAATCCGCCATGATTTGATGTGCGCGCCACATACTACGTCCTTTTACAACACGAGATATATATTCCATGGCTTCATTTTGGGTCATTATAGAAGATGCATCATGGACACATGCTTCTAAATACGGAATATATGCATTTGGGATTTCATCTGGGTGACAAAACGTACAAAATGATATAATATCACGGTCGGTAATAACACCTAATGCACGAAATACTACAAATAATGGGATGGGATATTCTCCCGCATTGGGTATAAAAACGGCAATATTTAGAGCGGGTTTGGAATCAGTAGAAGACATGATGCGTACGGATAAAGTACGTCGGGGTTTGGACAAATTTTCACTGATTGATTTAATATCAACGGAATACAAATAAGCATCATCTGATGATTCAGTAATTTTGATCATATTGTCTCCGAATGTCTCTTGTGGTACTACTACTTTTTCCTTTCCGTCAATAATAAAATACCCTCCCTTGTCGTTTTTACATTCTCCTAAAGCAAAACGCATTAATCTAGGATTGTTATTCAAAATACAAACATTGGATTGGACCATTATGGGAAATTTACCCAGATAAACCTTTTCCAATCGCATTTTCACTACTTGTACATTTCCTGTAATAGACCCTTTAGCATTTTCTCTCAATTTAGCCATTTCAGATGGAGTTCGATTTTCTTTTAGTTTATTTCCATTCTTTTCGTTTTCATTATCTGTACCAATATTGGAAAATGTCATGTATCCATTTTCATCTACATCAGTAGGTACGTCATCTTCGCCTAGTATTCGAGTATATTCCACATCAATGTCGTAATGAATAGTCATAGCATAGGTCATTTCACGAAGTCTAGCTTCATTAGGGTACATAAAGTGATTATTATTTGGATCACGAATGATTGGTTTTCCGAAATAAACGCGTGATCCATCTTTTCCACCCAAATATAGATCACACTTTGTACGAAAATCTTGGATCGCCTCATCCATATTTAAACGAACTTTAACAGGATTGTTGTCTCTCAATATTTGGGAAATATCTTCTTCTACGAATTGATTGTAGGAATCAATGTGATGTCTCACTAAAGTATGTGAGTTCTCTTTGAAATAAACATCAATTAAATCCCATATTGTTGATTCATTCATATTATATATTAACTATAGTAATAAAACACATTTAATATTTTTTATTGGGAAAAAATAAAAAATATTTACAAGTACTATATATACCAAAACTTGTTAAAATGGACGATTTAATGAAATATTTGTTTGGACCATTGGAAAAGTCTTATTATTGTAACTTTTTCTTGGTCATTACTATTTTCATATTTGTATTTTTTGTTTTTTCTATGATCGTACTAGGTTACCAAGTGTTTTATGATAAAGGCGTTTCCGCTCCTATGCTAATCACTACAATTGGTACTGTTACTCTTTATTTTATTTTATATTTGCAATCACGTATTATGTATTCAGTTTGTTTAGGCACAATTGGTAGTCAAGAATAAACACCACCCACACTAGTATAAAAAGTAGATAATATATTGTTGAATTACCTACTTTTTCAATGCCTTGGTTTTCTTTTTGTAAAATGGAGTGCAAGGGAAACAAACACCAACATGATAATAAATGGCATTATTTGAATAACGTTTTTTACAATGATTGCATACCATTTGTTTTTTGAAGAAAGTATCCTTGTCGTACAAAAACAAAGACGCATGATACTGCTTAAAATGGTTGCGCATAACATGCAATATCAAAGATGACCGTAATTTAAACTTTTTCGTACAACTAGGATGTAAGCATGATAATAGTTCCTTACTGTGATGAACCCGGTGATGTTGCTGTAGTAATGATTTAGTCGGGAAACTGGATTTACATTCACTACATTTATGTAATGATTGATCTCCATGTTTAATTGAACAATGCATCGCAATTGTACTCTGTTTTTTACAATAATAATCACATATATTGCATAAATAACTCTTAATATTGCAATCATATGTATATTTGGATCTTAATTTACGACCATTTTGACAAGGGTCGTCAATTGTTGAACTGGTAACGCTACAATCTGAATCTTGGATATCAGTATCGTTGTCTGATTCGTAATGAATATCTTTACAAAAATAATTGGAAGCATTATATTGAGAGAAATCACTAAAATTCATATTTTACAAAAGTGTTTCAAAAATGAAATCTAAAAAGTTGTTTCAAAAAAAGTTTTCTAAAAAAGTTCCTAAAGTTTTTCAGAATTGAGAATTGAGAATCGAGAATTGAGAATCTGGGATTTTCCGTTTTTGATGATCCTTAATATGGATTCTCCTAAATATCCAGAATACTTTAGGCATTTTCTTGGGGAGTAGTAAGGATCGTTATTTAAGATACAATAAATGACGATCCTTGTTTTGGGGTAAAAAGTTTTCTAAAACAGTTTTCTAAAAAAGTTCCTAAAGTTTTTCAGAATTGAGATTTCCGTTTTTGATGATCCTTAATATGGATTCTCCTAAATATCCAGAATACTTTAGGGCATTTTCTTGGGGGAGTAGTAAGGTTCGTTATTTAAGATACAATAAATGACGATCCTTGTTTTGGGGTAAAGTGCTTTCATATTTTCATGTTGGTAACATAGTTTCCTATATTTTTTGTATAGTAATTGTATAATATTATTATTGTAGATCTATTATTCATGTATCGCATTGCATCTCAAAGTTTTTTAAATAATGTTGATAGACAACCCCAGATTGCATTATCAGGTCTTTTAGACGATGTAAAACGATTAAAATCCAAAGAAGAAACCATACATATTCCCAACACTGGAAATGCTTGTAGTAGTATTTATACACTCAACGGAAGTAGTGAATTTGTTGGTTCAGGTGGTTTCGTTACAATGGGAAATGATTTAAAGAAAGGATATTTCCTTACTGCTGCACATTGTGTATTAAAAAATAATTCATATACAATCATGGATCAATTGTATGTAACAAACCCGATTGATAATACTTGGCATAATATTGATGTCAATTTTATTTATTTAGATGGAGTTGCCGATATTGCATTAATACAAACCAATATCGATTTTACCAATCATAGACAATACTGCTTACAATTTTCTTCAACAGAAGCAGATTCTGGTGATACATGTTATGTATGTGGTAATCCAGGTGGTCTAGATACGGATTCGATTAGTAAAGGTGTAGTACGAGATGGTCATCATACTATACGTTCTGGTTCCTATGTACCAGATGCAATTTATATTGATACAGCAGGCATTGCAGGTAATTCGGGTAGTCCTATATTGAATATCAAAGGTCGTATTATTGGTTTGTTTTTGTTTGGTATTGTAGGTAGTGAAACATTAAATGGTGGTGCTAATTTAAACACATTAAAACTTTCTCTCAATGTGTTACGTACAGGTATTGACTATCGTACAGAAAAATTGTATTTGGGTATGAACTGGTATGTTCCCAATGCATTTACCACATTCAATTATTACCAAATACCATCGGGTTTCCCTAAACAAGGTCTAATCATTACAAGTATGGATACGACAAATAGTCCATTTTATAATGATTTACAACAAGGTGACCTTGTACTTTCATATACGATTCAAAACAAAAAAATAGAATTAGGTGCTCTACAACACCAACGAACCCTAGGTCAATTGATTTATACTTTACAATTGCATCCAACTGCAGATTCGATTAAATTTCATTTTATTCGTATTTCGGATCCTAGTACTGTTTTAGAAGTAGATATAGATATTTCAAACGCCATGCGTTATGACAACCCGGTATTATCATCATCAAAAGATTTGGTGTTAATCGGCGGAGGTGGCTAAAATATTTTGTTTTATAAAATTGTAATTTGAGAGAAAAGTGTTATAGATTTGTCTCAAATATTGAATACGTAAGAAATAAAAATAAAGTTGTTTTTTATAAGTATTATTTATAGGTAACAATGGAAAAGTTTTATTATTCATCT
>Ga0233439_10003652_pt1 | contig 15725 bp, 18 predicted proteins | sample SI_123_September_6_FD_182713 | JGI IMG/M metagenome (GOLD analysis project Ga0233439, IMG submission 182713) | Seawater microbial communities from Saanich Inlet, British Columbia, Canada - SI_123_September2016_100_MG | ecosystem: Environmental > Aquatic > Marine > Inlet | place: Canada: British... | reverse complement strand
TCTGATGACTATACTAATTGGCAGCTAGTTGGCTGGACTGGGATTATTGCGGGGATACTAATACTTTCATTTTATAGTGTTATAGCAGGTTGGACTATGTCCTATATTTTGAAGGCTGGTTCAGGAGCCTTCAATTTAATTGATCTTGATGGGTCTAAACAAATATTTACTAATTTAGTTTCTGATCCAGAAAAATTATTAGCTTGGCATACGATATTTATGTTTATAACTTGCTATATAGTTTCTCAAGGAGTTAGAGGTGGGCTTGAAAAGGCAGTTAAATTTCTAATCCCAGGATTATTTCTATTATTAATTGGCTTAGCTGTTTACTCATCAACATTGGATGGATTCAGTGATGGGATCAAATATATGTTTGTACCAGACTTATCAAAAATTACTTCTGGTGTAGTGTTAAGTGCAATAGGGATGGCATTTTTTTCACTAAGTATTGGGATGGGTTCGTTAATGATATATGGATCTTATTTGTCAGATGATGCATCTATAGCAGAAGTAACTACATTAGTTGCATTTGCAGATACATTTGTTGCTATATTAGCAGGTATAATTATATTTCCTATTGTTTTTACTTATAACCTCGACCCTTCAACTGCTGGGCCAGGTTTAATTTTCGAAACTTTACCAATTGCTTTTGGAGCAATGCCTGGGGGAGATATTATAGCTACCCTATTTTTTATTTTACTATTTTTTGCTGCTATTACTTCGTCTATTTCACTTATTGAGCCTGCTATAAGTTTTATGATTGAAAATTATTCTATCAGTAGGGGAGAAGCCAGCATCAAAATGGGTATGCTAACCTGGTTAGTAGGATTAGGCACAATACTTTCATTTAATCTTATTGCAGATTATAAGTTGTTTGGAATGAATTTTTTTAGTTTATTAGATGCCCTTACTTCGAAAGTAATGCTGCCGTTAGGCGGATTGATGATGGCGATTTTTGTAGGTTATATCGTTAAGAAAAATATTGTAATGGATGAACTAAGATTCAGCTCGATAGTATTTAATTTTTGGTTACTCTTGATAAGATATGTTGCGCCAATCGCTGTAACACTAATATTTGCACATGGATTGTTATCGTAAAATGGATTATATAAATAAATCTGAAGAAATTAATGTTGGCCATGAACTGATATTCTCATTAATAAATAATGTTAGTGATTATCACAGATTTTTACCTTGGTGTTCTGACTCTAAGATTATCTCAGATACTGGTGATAAGATGCTGGCTGAAATTGAAATATCTAAAAATTTTATTAACTGGAAATTTTCAACAGAGAATACTTATGATTTAAACAAAAAAATAACCATAAAGTTAATTGATGGCCCATTTAATCATTTAGATGGTTACTGGGAATTTAAAAAAATTGATAATTATAATACAACTGTTGACCTTTATCTTGAATATAAGTTTGATAGTAGACTCATCGAATTATCAATCAAACCCATATTTTCAAACATAATGTCAACGATTCTAGACTCTTTTATTTCTGAAGCTTTCAAACGAAAAGGTCTTGCTTAAATGTTTGATATACTTTTTTATTATACAGATTCAGATAAAATCAAGAGCATAGTTTTTAAGGTCAAGGAGGGCTGCACCATCCATGATTTTGTCTTATTAAACAACCTATCGGTTGTTATACCGAAAATGAATTACAATAATTATAAGATAGGAGTATTTGGAAAAATAAAAAAACCTGATTATATTATTAAAGAAAATGATCGATTAGAGCTTTACAGCCCTATTACAATAGATCCTAAGATCAGAAGAAAAAATATCGCCACCAGTAGGTAATAATTGATATAATATAGAAAGATAGTTTAAAGGTTTGGGTAAATAATGAGCAATAATGATACTCTGAAAGATGCTGGATTAAAGGTTACACACCCCAGAAGTGAGATATTAGATATTCTTCAAGCAAATCCCGAAATGCATCTTAGCGCAGATGAGATACATAATAAACTTGTGGATAACAAACAATCAATCGGGCTTGCAACTGTCTATCGAGTACTCACTCAATTAGAGATTGCTGGATTAATACAAAAGAATCAATTTAGCGATAATCAGTCAAGTTACGAAATAAAAAAACAACATCATGATCATTTAATTTGTACTAAATGTGGAAAAATTATAGAGTTTATGAACGATGATTTAGAGAAGCTCCAAGAGAAAATTTCAGACAAGTATCAGTTTAGACTAGATAGTCATGTTATGACCTTGTTTGGTGTTTGTAAAAACGGGTCTTGCCAGAATGAGTAACCCCTTATGATCTTCCACCCCATTTTAACTTTTGATTGAGTATTCTAAAATAATTATATTCTAAGGGATGAGCGATCATAAGCTGTTTACTGCTTTTCTTGATTTCAACAACCTTGGGATGTGGAATATTAAGGTTATTTGACCCATCAAATGTTACAAGGGTGTTTTTTATGGATTTTTTGTCAACTACTATTCGTATCTTTTCGCTCGAATTAATGATTATAGGGCGATGACTATAAGTATGAGGTGAAATTGGAGTAATGCTAATTACATTTGCACCCGGGCTGACAATAGGACATCCATTTGACATTGAGTATGCTGTAGAACCTGTTGGAGTAGAAATTATTACACCATCAGATCTTTGAAGATTTATAAGAACATCATTGATAAAAATACTTGCCTGTATCATCTTAAGTAATCCATAATTATATATAACCACATCATTTAAGGACGTGGACAATATTTTTTCATCATTCAAATCTGTAACTTTTGCATCTATCTGCATTCGCTTGTCAATGATGTAGTCACCATTGATGATTTCATATACTTTTTTTAGGATATCTTTTTTATCTACATCTACGAGAAATCCTATTTTTCCAAAATTGATACCTAAAATTGGTAGATTTAAAACATTGGCCACTTTTGAGGCCGAGAGAAATAATCCATCTCCGCCAAACACTATGATAAGGCCATAGCTACTGAGAGATACTTTTTTCTTAATTGAAGATAACTTTATGTTCTCACCCGTCGAATGTAACTTTATCTCATTAAGGGTTTGCAGTAATAATTCATGAGAGATTTTTTTTCTTTTAAGAAATCGAATCAATTTTTGTATATCTACATTCTTTTGATATTTGTCATGGGTAAACAATAAAACTTTTTTAATTTTCTTCATTACAACTTTGCCTAAATATAGTCATATAAAAATATATCTGTTAACAAATATTATAGTTTAATTTATCATAGTATAAGCATGAATAGTATCTTAGAGAAAGTAAAAGATTTAAAGAAGATGGCATTATCAAAAAATCAGCTAATTTCCACAGCTGAATCTTGTACAGGTGGCTTAATATCAAAATATTTGACAGATATACCTGGATCATCAAGTTTTTTTGAATCATCCATAATATCCTATTCAAATAAATCAAAAATTTCCCTATTAAATGTTAATCCTGATACTCTTTCTAATTATGGAGCTGTTTCAGAACAGGTGGTAAGAGAAATGGGTCTAGGTTTACTCAAGATAAGTTCTGCAGATATAGCTGTTTCGGTTTCAGGAATAATGGGTCCAAATTCTGACAATACAAGTAAAAAAATCGGTTCGATATGGATTTGCGTCATGAACAAGTTTAAAGCTGATTCTAATTATCTGGAATTATCTAAAAGCCGACAAGAAAATCGTGAAGAAGCAGCAAAAATTGCAATAATGAATTTATATGATTTCATTAGCGACCTTTAATTGATACTATATGTGATATTAGTTAAATTTACGAGGCATAAAGAATTCTATGGAAGATAACAAGCAAAAGGCATTACAAGTAGCAATTGGTCAGATCGAGAAAGACCATGGGAAAGGAGCATTAATGAAGCTCGGAGAAGGGTCTCTTTACCCAGAGATTGAGGCAGTTTCTACTGGTTCTTTAACTCTTGATTCTGCGCTTGGGATAGGTGGTCTACCTAAAGGTAGAGTAGTTGAGATTTATGGTCCAGAGTCATCCGGAAAAACAACAATGACCTTGCAAGTTATCGCAGAAACTCAAAAACAAGGAGGCACTGCTGCCTTTATTGATGCAGAACATGCCTTAGATCCTAAGTATGCAGAAAACTTAGGAGTGAATATAGACGATTTGCTTCTATCTCAACCAGACTCCGGTGAACAAGCTTTAGAGATTACGGATACATTGGTCAGATCTGGAGCTGTAAACACAATAGTGATAGATTCTGTTGCGGCGTTAACGCCTAAAGCAGAAATTGATGGAGATATGGGTGATTCGCACATGGGACTTCAGGCAAGATTAATGTCACAAGCTTTGAGAAAACTTTCTGCAAATATTAAAAAATCTAATACACTTGTGATATTCATAAATCAAATTAGAATGAAAATAGGTGTTATGTTTGGAAGCCCAGAAACCACTACTGGTGGAAACGCCTTGAAATTCTATTCGTCAGTTAGACTAGATATCCGAAGAATTGGTGCTATCAAGAAAGGAGATGAAATTGTTGGAAATGAAACAAGAGTAAAGGTGGTTAAAAATAAAGTTGCCCCACCATTCAGGATTGCTGAGTTTGATATACTATATGGCGAAGGAGTTTCGAAAGAGTCTGAGCTTATCGACTTAGGTGTAAAGTATAATCTCGTTGAAAAAGCCGGTGCATGGTATAGCTATGGAAAAGATAGGATAGGACAGGGTAAAGATAATTCAAGAATATTTTTAAAAGATAATCCTGATATTGCTATGGAGATAGAGAACAAGATTCGAGATATCATCTCAGGTGGCGGAGAGGTTATTACAGACAAGGATGGGGATACATCAAAAGCTGAAAAGTAATGAGTAATCAAACTGCTGATATAAAGAATTCAATATCGCGATACCTCAGTATGAGAGAACACTCAAGAAAAGAGTTGATTGATAAATTATCAAAAAAATATTTTGAGATGGATTTGATTTTGCAATGCATTGATGAATTCTCTACAAAAAATCTTCAGTCTGATGATAGATATACTGAATCATTTGTTAGATCTAAATATAATAATCATAAAGGACCAAATTTCATCTCGGCTTCTCTTAAATCAAAAGGTGTTAGTGAAAGTATTATAGATAATGTATTGTCATCATATAATGAGGAAGACTGGCAATTAATTGCAATAGCTGCTCTTGAAAAAAAAACTATTTATAGAAATATTGAACCTGCAAAGTCTAAAATCAAACAAAAAATGTTTTTATCAGGCAGGGGTTTTTCATATAAAACTATAGAACATGCTTTAAATGAGTACTGGAAAAAATGAACATTAGAGAATTATATACTAACTATTTTATAAAGAATAATCACGAGCTGATTGAGTCCAGCTCTTTGGTTCCTGCCTCAGACAAAACACTATTGTTTACAAATGCTGGAATGGTCCAGTTTAAAGATATATTTTTAGGAATAAAAAAACCTAAATATACTAGAGTTGTTACATGTCAGAAATGTGTTAGAGCTGGCGGGAAACATAATGATCTCGAAAATATTGGTTATACTAATCGACACCATTCTTTTTTTGAAATGCTAGGAAATTTTAGTTTTGGTGATTATTTTAAAGAGGAGGCTATTGTTTTTGCATGGGATTTTTTAACTAAAGATCTTGGCTTAGCTAAAGACAGGCTTTATATCTCTGTTCATAAAGATGACAAGGAAGCATCAAAAATTTGGCTTGATAAAATTAAAATAGACGCTGATAAATTATGGTATTTAGATGATGTGGATAATTTTTGGCAGATGGGTCCGACTGGACCGTGTGGTCCATGCTCGGAAATTTACTATGATTTAGGAAAGGAGTTGAAAGGCAACATTCCATCAAAAGGTGATACTGGAGAGAGATATATTGAGATATGGAATCTAGTCTTCACACAGTTCAATCGTGATAGTGATGGTAGCCTAAATGATTTACCAGAAAAATGTGTTGATACAGGTATGGGGCTTGAAAGAATTCATGCAGTTGTTGAAGGAAAGACTGATAATTTTAAAACATCATTATTCTCGAACTTGGAAAAATATCTTGATGAATCTTTGGATACAAAAAATATTAATTATACGATTAAGAAGATAATTATGGACCACTGTAGATCTTCTTGCTTCTTAATATCTGATGGTGTAATCCCTAGTAACGAGGGAAGAGGTTATGTTCTGCGAAGAATAATAAGGCGAGCTACTAGATTTCTTTATAATGCGGGAATACAAGAACCATTTATTTATTCATGCGCAGATATCTTAGAAAAAACAATGGGTAGTACATATAATGGGTTGATAGATAAGTCTGTAGCTATAAAAGAAACCCTCAAGATTGAAGAGAGTAATTACTTAAATACGCTCAGTAAAGGTTTAGAACTTATTAATAAGTTGACTAAGAGTCGGAATGAATTAAGCGGGGAAAATATGTTTAAATTATATGACACATATGGTTTCCCATCAGAAATAATTCAGGAAATTGCGGTAGAAAAAAACCTCAAACTTGATTTAGATACATTCAATAATTTAATGGAGTCTCAAAAAAAGCAAAGCAGAAAACATAGTAAATTTGATATCACTGATACTGCTTTTATCGACTCAAGTTTACAAACTAATTTCCTTGGGTATACAGATTATGAGTTAACATCTAAAGTGATTGGTCTATACCATGATAAGAAAAAAATTAAAAACTGTGATAAGCCTAATTCAGAGGTTTTAATTATAACTGAAAACACCCCATTTTATCCTGAAGGTGGTGGGCAAATATCTGATATAGGTAAAATTGGGAATGAAACATCTAGCTTAATAGTTACTAACGTACAAAAAATTAACAATGTGATTGTTCATCAGGCAGTTTTAGAAACTGGTGTCATTTCCATGGGAGATGATATCTTTTTAAAAATTAATAAAGAAAGAAGAAATAAAACTTCAATTAATCATTCATCAACTCATCTTTTGAATCAAGCTCTAAGAGATGTTCTGGGTGATCACGTTGAGCAAAAAGGTTCCTTGGTCACAGACAAGTATCTACGTTTTGATTTTTCTCATAATAAAGCACTTGATGCAGAGCAGATTAGGAAGATTGAAACTACTGTTTCTTTTGAGATAAATTCTGACCGAGACACCATAGAGAAAACTAGCTCGTATAAGGAAGCAATAAAAAGTGGAGCTCTTGCATTCTTTGATGAAAAATATTCTGATGATGTTAGAGTTGTCAATATTGGTACAAAGTCAATGGAGTTATGTGGAGGCACTCATGTTTCTAAGACATCTTCGATACGATTATTTAAGATTTTAAATGAGACTAGCGTATCAACTGGTATTAGACGTATTGAAGCTATAACGGGTGAAGAAGCATATCATTCATTTCAGATGTTACATGATGATGTTAAAAAGATAGGTAAGCTTCTTAATGTTAAACCATCCGATTTAGAGAAAAAGATAGTTTCTGTGAAGACAAATGAGGATTTAAGTCAAATAAAAATTAATGAGCTTAGTAAAAAACTTGCATTATTATATTTAAAAAATTTAAAATCAAAGGACCTTAAAGATTCAATGACTAAACTTTATCTTGCTGATTGTTCGGATATTGAGATTAATCAAATTAAAATATTGTCAGATCTGATTAAAAATCAACACGAGAACTCTATATCAGTATTGTTCAAGAAAAATTTAGAAGTAATTAATTGCTATGTAGGTGTTTCCAAGCAATGTAAACATCGATATAATGCAAAAAAAATAATAGAAGAACTGAACAACGAGTTCTCTTCTAAGGGTGGTGGAAGCCCAACTTTTGGATCTTCTGTAATTTTAAATCAGAACATGAAAGTTGTTTTGAGTTATATAAATAAAATTTTATAGGTTACAGGACATAATGACAATTATTGTTAAAAAATTCGGCGGCTCATCCGTTTCAAGTATTCAAAAACTTAAAAATATTGCCAAAACTATCGTACTAGAAAAAAATTCTAAAAATAATATACTTATTGTTTTATCTGCAATGGGTAATACAACTGATGAACTAGTAGCTATGTCAGTTAAAGCATCAAAATCACCAAATCCACGAGATTATGACATGTTGCTATCCACAGGCGAGCAAGTCAGCGTTTCTTTGCTTTCTATGATACTTAACGACCTTGGAGTTGAAGCTATATCTTTAACAGGTTGGCAAGCAGGTATTCAAACAGATTCAGCGAATACTTCAGCACGTATATTAGATATAAATACAAAACGAATAAAATCTGAATTCTCAAAATCTAGAGTAGTGGTAGTTGCAGGTTTTCAGGGCCTTGATTCTCAATATAACATTAGTACGCTCGGAAGAGGTGGCTCAGATACAACTGCTGTTGCTCTTGCAGCAGCCTTGAAGGCAAATGAATGTCAAATATATACTGATGTGGACGGAGTTTATACCACAGATCCAAGAGTTTGCTCTAAAGCAAGAAAATTGGATGTATTAACTTATGAGGAAATGCTAGAAATGTCTGGTTTAGGGTCAAAAGTGTTACAATTGCGATCAGTTGAGTTTGCAAGCAAATATAATGTCCCGGTGAGAGTATTGCATGCTCATCGTAACGGGTCGGGTACTTTAATCAAAAAAGAGGAGAAAAAAATGGAAGGTGCGCTTATATCAGGTATTGCTTTCACTAAAGATGAAGCAGAAGTCATGATTAAAGGAGTTAAAGACCAGCCCGGAGTCGCTGCTAAAATATTAGGACCAATAGGTGAAGCTAATATCGAAATTGACATGATTGTACAGAATGTCGGTTCGAATGGTCTTGCTGATTTTACATTTACAGTAAGCAGAAATACATTAAAGAAAGCTCTTCAAGTAATTGATAAAAATAAGAAAACTATGATGTATGATAGTGTCTCATCTAAAAGTAATATTGTAAAAGTATCTATTGTAGGTGTTGGAATGAGATCTCATGCGGGTATTGCTAGCAAAATGTTTAAGTGTTTAGCGAAAAATAAAGTTAATATTCGAATGATATCAACCTCTGAAATCAAGATTTCAGTAGTAATTGACCAAAAAAACCTAGAATTAGCGGTTAAGGCGTTACATAATGAATTTAAGTTAGAAAAAATAAAAAAATAAAGGGTCTAACTTAAATACAAAGGGAGGGGACACCATGCTGATACTAACACGTAGGGTAGGAGAAGCTTTGATGGTTGGCGATGACACTAAAATCGTTGTTTTAGGTGTGAAAGGAAGCCAAATAAGACTTGGAATCAATGCGCCAAAAGATATAGTAGTTCACAGGGAAGAAATATATGACAAAATTCAGTCGGAAGATAGTTCTGTCAATATTGAATCTAAAAAAAACGCTAAATAGCTAGCATATATTTTAGGAGAAGTGGCTGAGTGGCTGAAAGCGGCACCCTGCTAAGGTGTTATAGGGTTTATACTCTATCGAGGGTTCGAATCCCTCCTTCTCCATTTATATAACTATCTAATCATTCTTTTGTATTAAAGCTTGGTATTCTTTAGCCATTCGGTCTGGATTAAATAGTTCATTAACTCTAGTTAAACCATTTTTACCCATTTTTTTAGCTAAAGTATCGTCTTGAATGAGACGAATAATATTCTGAGAAAATTCACTCATGTCTTCAATTTCTGAATGAAAGCCACAATAACCACTTTCTCCAATAGTTTCAGGCAAGCCACCAATATTTGTAGATACAATTGGGATACCATATGACATTGCTTCTATTGCAGTTAAGCCAAATGACTCATACTCTTGGCTTGGTATAACAACAACATCAGCGATTGACATATATTCGGAAATATCAGCAACAAATCCAGTGAAATGTACTCTGTAACCCCATTTAGCACTTATTAATAAAGATTTTAAATAAGAAGTCTCTTCTTCTGTGCCAGATCCGATTAAGAATAGATTAAGATGTTTATGGGCTTTAAACACCTCTGCCATTGCATTTATTAGATATTCATGACCTTTTCTTGGCTCAAAAGTACCAATCATTAATATGATTTTACTATTATGTGTGATCTTGTATTTTTGCTTCACAAATGACTTGATATTTCCTATAGGATTTCTATATAAGCTATTGTATATAAATGATATTTTATTAGAATTTCTAAAAACAAACCTTTGTTTAATACTATTTGCGCAATCATTAGAAACACTCACGATATCACTACATGCATTATCTAGTTTACTGTCAATTAGCAGCTCATATGGAGCAAATAGAGCTCTGTATTTAACAGAGTAATTATGGAAATTATGAATTGATTTTTTCTTATATAGAGAATACCAGGCAATATTGGCTAATCTACAGGTTTCTCCGCCAGGATAGCCGCCATTGACAGATATCAACTGATTTGCCTTGGAATTTTCTAGTATTCTTTTTATACGTAAATACTGATATGGCGCTAATAAGACTCTAAATAATTGCCTAGTTATTCTTTGTATGATCTTGGGAAGAAATTTGAGAAAACCACCTAGAAAAGACCAGTTTAATGGTAATGAGTGGCAAATTACCTCAACACCTTTCGGTAAAATATCATTTAAGTATTTCAGGCCAGGATGATTATGATTGCATATAACGATAAAATCATCTTTATTAGGCCAATTCTTTATTAGAGAGGCTATAAAGGTGTCCATTCCGCCGCCTCTATTATTTTCTGTAAAGATAATGATTTTCATTTATTAGGCCAGTTTATCTCATGTTATTATAAACCTTATTACAAATAAGACTATGACCGAAATTTACTTCATATTTACTATTTTTTTGTTCGCCATTATTGGCTATTTGATTTATCTGTTAAAAAAGCCCGCTACCAAAGATGATACAAGTGAAAATGATGAATTATTGGGTAGCTTGAAGACCGAGAACGCAAATCTTCAAGAGCATACTGCTAGATTACAGAAACAAAGCGATAAGCTTGAAGCAGAGAAGGGTGGCGTAGAAAAAACTCTTGTCTTGCTACAAGAGCAGTGGAAATCAGAGTTTGAAGCTTTAAAAGATATAAGGCAACTACTTACGCAAGGCGGAACAAAGGCTGGCGATGTCGGCGAAACAGTTTTACAAACGTTATTAGAGTCAGCAGGGCTCAAAGAGGAAAACGAAGAAGGTGCTGGCGTCGGACAGTTTTTTGTAGATAAAAAACAAGGAACTAATGAGGGAGGCGGAATTTTGAGGCCTGATATCGTGATTTTGTTACCAGAAAATAAAAGAGTAGTTATTGATTCAAAAATTTCACTCGTTGCTTACGCTAAGTACTTAAATGCTTCATCTGATGGTGCATCTAAAGATGAAATTAAACGCCATAAGACTGATCATCACCTGGCAGTTAAAAAACATATAGATGACCTTGCTAAGAAGAAATACCATGATTTACTCGGTGACAGTACTTTAGAGATGACGGTAATGTTTATGGCATCTGAAGGCGCTTACATAGAGGCCCTAGAAGCCTATGCTGATTATAGCTTTAAACAGAAAGTTGCAATGGTAGGACCAACTACACTTATGCCAATAATTAAAATTATTCATCAATACTGGAAAATTAAACAACAAAACGATAATGTCTCTAAAATCATTGATACCGCTAATGATATTGTAAGGTTGTCTAGTTTAACTGCTGACGAATACTGTAAAATGCATGATTCATTAAATAAATTTCTAGTACAAGTTAAAGGCGCAGGAAAAAGATTAGTAAGATTAAATGACAAAGCTGAAAAAATGAGTAAAATGGGACTTTCAATTGATGCGAAAGACCATGAGATCAATAAACTGGATTTAGATGATCAGTCTGTTGTCAATAAAGAATCAGATAAATAAATGCGCCTATAGCTCAGCTGGATAGAGCACAAGCCTTCTAAGCTTGGGGTCAGGAGTTCGAATCTCTTTGGGCGCACTTATGCAAAGTACTGATTTTCCTAAAAATAATACTTTCTTTTTTCATAAGTTTGCACCATGATTAATTAAGATGTTTTTAATAAGGTATTTGTTATGAATAAATTTTTATCTGGCCTATTGATAGTATTCATTGGATTTTCTTTTAGTGCGTTTGCAGATGTATCTGTAAAAGGCTACTACAAGAGAGATGGGACATATGTTAAACCACATTATAGATCTAGCCCAAACTCTACAACACGCGACAATTATAGTACTTACGGTAACACTAATCCTTATACCGGCGAAAGAGGGACTAAGAGACATAGCCCAAGACTTTTGCAGGATACATACAAGGGACAGTTTGAGCGAAGAGAGGGGTGGTAGTGAGTATGAATAAGATTATATACATAAGTTTATTGTTTTTGTTTGTTTTACCTGAGATAGCTAAATCAGATAGTTCAACGCGTATAGGAAACACAACATACCATAGCAATGGAGGATCTTCTACGGATATCGGTAATACTACATATCACAGCAATGGCAGTTCTTCTACACATATTGGAAATACTACGTACAATAGTGATGGGAGTTCTTCTACGCATATCGGTAATACTACATATCACAGTAATGGCAGTTCTTCTACACATATTGGTAATAATACATATAATAGTGACGGGAGCTCCTCTACACGTATAGGCAACACAACCTACTATAATGATTAATATTTGAATTAAGGGTAACTATCCTATTCTTTAATTCACATCTTTTTAATAGCTTTTTTAAAGAAGTTGAAGAAACTTGCGCTAGCTAAATTCCAATACTTCATATCATAATCCCTATATAACTTTATGAATTTTATATCTTTTTTATCTAGTTCAATTTTAAGATTATTGATAAAGTCATTCATATAACCCCTTGGTGTAGCAAGACATACCACTTCGGTAATTTTGTTATTTTGAGCCCATGAGCATATCGACTCTATCTGGTTGTCATGACTACTATTAACTTCTATTGATTTTATGCTTTCACTAAGCAATTTTGAGTAGTTTGATAGGCTATTTTCTTTAAATGAGATCACATTATCCGCATATACCGAATATTCTTCTTCGCATAGCGGTAAAGCATAAGCATTATTAATTGGGAATGGGATTTTACTACAACTCAGCACATCTATATCCTCGCAAGTCATTAATAGGCCTGCTTTAGACCAATCTACGATCTTTGATTCGTTGTATTTTACTGATTGAGGCAAATACTCTTTATATAGTATGTTTGTCTGCGTGGTACTAAATTGTTCTTCAGGAGGGTTTATTCTATTTTTAGTAAATTTTTGAATATTCCAGTGTTTTGCTAGATATGATTTGTTTTTGGTCTGTATTCCTGCTACCCAACGCCAGCTTAGAGTATTTGAGGCAGGATCACCGTCTAATAAGTGCTTTAAGAATAGATTTGCACCAGCTTCCCAGGGTAATTTAAGGGTATGAATCCATATACTTGCATACCACATACGGGCATGATTATGTAAATAGTTCGTTTCAACCAGCTCTTTAGTCCATACATTGAAACAATCGATATCAGTTTCATATGATAATACCTTTCCAAGTAATTGTTTTATATCGTTATTAATACGTATATTACCTTTGTAATCATCCCAGACACGAGGACGAAGTTCTAGCCAACCTTTCCAATAAGTTCTCCATAAGACTTCTTGAATGAACTTTTCAATTTTGGGTAGAGGGAACTTCTTCAATGCTGAAGAGATGACTTCCTGCTCTGTTATCAATCTGTGTCTTATATAAGGTGACAATAAACTGACATTTTGATGATTATTCTCACCGAGATCATAATTACGTGAGCTCTCATAAGAATGTAACCGGTTGTCAATAAAGTCATTTAATTCATTTATTGCGTTTTCTTTTGTCGCATTGAGGTCAATAATTGATTTAGGCATATTAAATTATAAGCTTATTAAGTGATGTTGTATAATATCTAATTATGACAGAGGAGGTCACACATGAGTTCAGATTTAATATTAGTCTTAGTTAGTATATGGATTGGATCAATCATATTTTTTTCGGCAATTATTGCACCGACAGTATTTAAAGTGTTAGATGAAAAGAGTGCGGGACTATTTTTACGTGCCTTTTTCCCAAAGTACTATATTTTTGGATTGATAATAGGTGGACTGTGCCTAATGCTTATTTTTTTACTAAATATAGCGCTAAATACAATGTTACTAGCACTATTGTTAGTCATGATGGCTTTGACTGTAACAAGTAAACTCATGATTCCAGTGATTAATGCGGCAAGAGATATGGGAGAAGAGGGAGTGTCAAGATTTAAGAAGCTACATACAATGAGTGTTATGCTAAATGTTTTGACACTAATTATAGGTTTAATTTTTATAATTAAGGTTTAAAATGAGTTTTAAAACAATAATTTCCAGTGATAATTTAAAAAATAATATAAATAACAAGGACTTTATCATCTTTGATTGTAGATGCGATGTAAAAGATACCGCATACGGCATACAGGCATATAACGAGGGACATATCCCGAATTCCATATTTGTAGATATTGACGCTGATTTAGCCAGCGAAAAGACACTGACCAGTGGCAGACATCCACTCCCAGATGCAGACGCTCTCTCGGAAAAACTCTCTCAATGGGGATTTAATAGTTCAAAACAGGCTATAGTTTACGATGATGCTGGTGGTGCGTTTGCTGGAAGGATGTGGTGGATTTTAAAATGGCTTGGGCATGCAAATGTTGCTGTGCTGGATGGCGCATTGGGTGGATGGATGGCTTCTGGTGGAAAATTAACTCAAGATAATACAATTTTTGAGAGATCAGTTTTTACACCAAATGTTCAAGACGATATGTATGTATCGATTAATGATGTAGAAGATGCTCAGTATAAAATGGATAAACTTATAATAGATGCCAGGTCAAAAGAAAGATACTTGGGTATTAAAGACCCTGTAGACCCAATTGCTGGACATATTCCAGGTGCTATTTCGCACCCATTAGGTCAAAACCTTGATAAGAAAGGACACTTCAAGTCTGCTGAAGAACTAAAGCATACTTTTAGCAAACTAATAGGTGAAATAGATAGTGGCGATATCATTTCAATGTGTGGTTCAGGAATTACAGCTTGTCATAATATATTAGCATTAGAGATAGCAGGTATTCGTGGTATTAAACTATATGTTGGTTCATGGAGCGAATGGATTATGGACAAGAGTAGGCCCATAGCAACTATAGATGATAATAAATAGCTATTGAACTGCTCATCTATCCAAAAGAACAACCAATATCATGGGAAGTAATTTATTCATAATCCCGATCAAAAATCTCTGGGTTCTCTGAATATTTCAGCTCACAAATTTTAATAAGAGCCATGTAAAAATTATACTCTTTCTTTTTACTATATGAATTTGAATTAAACTCTTCTATTGATTCTGTAGGTTTAGCTTCAGAAGGTAATCTTTTTTTCATTAATTCATTTGTAAGTATAAACATTGAATCCGCGCATTTTTCAAATTTACTATCATGATTGCTGCATCCTGACAATATGACAGCTAATATTATGGGAAAAATTTTGTTCATTATCTCTTTTTTTGAAAATTAAACGCTATTAAATGTTAACCAGTATTTTTCATACCTTTGGCAATTGCATGGATTGATCTAAGTAATGGGTCAAATAAATCTTTGTTATTATTTTTTCGACACTCTTTTAGTAATTTAACTTGTATATAATTTAAAGGATCAAGATAAGGCATTCTTCTATGTATTGATAAAGATATCGGAGATAACGCAGATAATAATTCACTTGTACCAGTTATTTTTAAAAGTAATTTTTTTGTTAGATGATATTCTCTTT
>Ga0233439_10003647_pt1 | contig 15731 bp, 19 predicted proteins | sample SI_123_September_6_FD_182713 | JGI IMG/M metagenome (GOLD analysis project Ga0233439, IMG submission 182713) | Seawater microbial communities from Saanich Inlet, British Columbia, Canada - SI_123_September2016_100_MG | ecosystem: Environmental > Aquatic > Marine > Inlet | place: Canada: British... | reverse complement strand
TTCCGGTATGCCTGTATACCGTGTGTCTGTGTCATGTGTCAATACATTAAAGATAGTTAGTAGGCAGTACCGGGGGGGTGGTTATCCCGCTGTATGTGGCTCGACAGTTTTACTAGACCCGTACTAATATTGGATATTCTGAAAGGTTTTAGGGTTTAGTCTAGCGCAGTTAATTTAGCTGATGAAAGTGTTGTTAGAGTTAAGTTTTTAGTTATTATTCAGATAGTTATATAGGTGTGCAATATCATCTAATGTGGTTTAATATACACCCCACTATTTGCGTTTTAGTCTTAAGACTATCCGCACCCAGTAGAAAACTTGTAAATTCAGGATGTTTAGGTGATTATTAAGGTTAGAGCCTTATTTAATATTAATCGGGATTCCGTACCAGCGAGCAGAGTCAATCTTGATTGTTAGATTTCCAGTTGAAATTATAAAAAGTAGTAATATAATTTGCAACAGAATAATCCTAATTAAATTATCCCTAATTAATAAATGGCTGTATATTCTTTTAAAAGGTTTTAATATGAAGTTAGATATTTTTTTAGTGTATGTCATTTTTTCCCTCAGTAAATTAGTGTTTGACAAAAGTATATGGCTAGCTAAAACCTCTGCTTAATATATTCAGAGGTTTGGCTAACACTAAGATCAGTGGTAGACGGCCCAGTTCTAATATAAAATTTTTCATGCTCGCCATCTTTCATAAACACTTCAGTAGATGATCTATTACATTTAACAATCATAACTCTAGAGCCCTCGTATTCATCAAAATGAGTATGAATATTTGTAAGTGCTTGCACGCCAAGTCTTGCTTTTACAATATTAACAAGATGCAATCCCATCTTATCCTCATTAGCAAAACCATCTACATTTAAACCAACAGGTACACCATCATCAGACACACCAATGATTAAAGTGCCTCCATTTGCGTTAAGAAACCCTGCAATGGTTTTAAGTGCGGTTGACTCCATTCTAGGATCTTTACTTGAGGTGTGTAGATTAGTTCTAAGCGTTGATTTAAACTCCGTAACCTCAGACTCTCCGTCAGCAAGAACATCCGTCAGAACAAAGCCTGGTGCGTCATCATGATTGTTGTTAGTTGAGTCTGACAAGGCGGCATATCCTCTTTCGATAACTTTAGCTATCAGTTCGCGTCTTTTTTCTAAAAACTCTAAGTAATCAAGGTGTTCCCAGTTTTTAGGTAAAGCATGATCACGATACATTTTTTCTATATCAGAGTGGTTGTAGCGCTCTTTCATTTTCGGTAAGTATTCGGAAGGCGCTTGATCTGAGATGTAAATGTTGTCACCCCATTCCACATATGCATAGTTAGCAATTTGGTTGGTGTCGCGTGTAGAAGTGATAGGGGTGTCTAATTTAGCTAGATAGCCTTTAGGGTAAAGATGATGCCTTTCAACAGCTGATTTATGAGCATGTATTGAAGGGTCTAGCAAATCTGATATAAGCGCTTTAGAGAATAAAACTTTTGAATCTAATAGCACTAGAGAGGCGTTATAAGCGAACAACGAAGGGCTTCGTGAGGATGATGTGGCCAGATCATTTGGTAGAGTAATAGACCAATAATCGCTTGATAATGTAATATTGCAAACTCTATCTAAATACTGGGTAAATTCTTCAGCTGTATTTACACTACGTAGTTCAGCTAAGTCAAACTCCATGGCTGATTCGGGAGACCCTGTAAATCTACCGGTAACATTAGACATAAAGAACCAGCGAGCAATAACCGCTCTAAGTTTAAACTCTGATACTTTGTATTCTGTCCTACCTATCAGGTAGAGGATGTATGAAAATATTAAATTGTTTTGCGATGTAATCATCTTTCCACTTCTAAAGCCGGCTAATCTCAAACAATTCATAAAATCATGCCAGTATTGTAAGTTCAGTGCGCGCTCTTGTGCATTCTTTAGTAGCTTAAACTGCCTATCTCTAAGTTCATCGCTAAATTTTTCAGTTTCAAGGTCTTTACCTCGTAGAATTGAATAAACATACTTAAGCCTAGCTCGCTTAAAGGCAACACCTACGGCAACTCGTAACAGCTGATCAGGTGAAGGCTCTATAAAGTAGTTAAAAGGTGAAGCTTTATTTGTTGATGGCTTATGTGATTCAAGACAGAATTTCTCAAGCGCAGTTCTACCCTCATCCCAAAAAACAGACATTAGGGTTAGAATGAAGTCTGATTGATTAAGTGTTTCACCCGCGCTATTAATTCTTACGAATATTTCAGAGACGGCTTCAGCATCTGTTTCTGCCGATAATTCAAGCGCAGTAAAAGGGAAACTAATAAGACTGTGTACTTTCATGATTGAATTCTCAATCTTGGTACGCTCATCTTCAGTAATGTCTCTTGAGGATTCTAGTTCGATTAAATATTCCCTGATAACTGCAATTACATTAGTCTCTTTATTCCACAGGAGCGAGATGTCTGACATGAATAATTTATCTCGCAAGATTGATGCATCCGCCACTTCAAAGCGCTCCTCAAGCGGGTTAAATGCAACCTGTATTCGTTCGGTTTCAAAACCCTTTCTGAGTACTGGTATGTTCTTAATTACAGCATACAAAGAAGTTAATCTCTGCTGTCCATCAACAATTACAAGACTGGGGCTTAGCTGCTTACTGTTAGATCCGATGGCTTTAACTCCATGAGATGCTGAAGTTTTCCAGAATAATAAATAACCGATTGGGTATCCTCTGTACATCGAGTCGAATAGTTGCCTTACTTTTACATTCTTCCAAACAAACGGCCTTTGGATGTCAGGTAGGCCAATTTCACCTATCTCAATATTATCCATTAGCGTGCCAAGTGTTCTATTAACTTGTGTAAATACTGTGTTCATAATTTATTTCCATTAATTTTTATCATGCTTCTTCCGAAGGTTAAAACGGTATTACGTCACTAAACTCCGAATCTAAGGCAACTGGCTCAATAGGTGTTGCTGATGGTGTAATTTGGTTGCTATTATCGGTATTACCCTTAACTGAATCTAGCATCTGAATAACGCCGTTAAAGCCACTAACTACGATTTCAGTAGTGTATCTATCAGCTCCAGACTTATCTTGGTATTTACGTGTTTGTAGCTTACCCTCAACGTAGACTTTAGAGCCTTTGTCACAGTACTTAGTAATTACTTCAGCTAGCTTGCCAAATACACCAACCCTATGCCACTCGGTTTTCTCTTGCTTCTGACCAGTAGATTTATCAGTCCATGACTCTGAGGTTGCTACTGAGAGGTTAGTTATTCCTACGTTGCTAGATGAGTACTTAAGCTCCGGTTTAGCGCCTAGATTGCCGATTAGTATTACTTTGTTTATGCCTGCCATGCGATGTAATTAGTTAGAATTTATTAGTTAATAATACAGTTTATTATGAGACTATTTATGCCTTTTTAGACGATATTTGTATTATAATAAACCTCATGTATTTTTCTAATTAAAAAAAAATGAATAAAAGTCTTATTAAAATATTCACCATTAGTTGTGCAATGATCGTACTTAGCGGATGTATTTCTAGAGATTATAGCTGGTCAGAATGGACTCATAGCGAAAAAGGAGAGTCTGTATTTTATGCAGATAAGCTTAATTGTTCTCATAGTGCAAGGAATAGTAATATGGCGCAAACAAGTTATATTCGTGATTGCTTGAAAGCTAAAGGCTGGAGTCTGAAGTAATACAGTCATGTCATCTAAGTCATTATCACTTATAACCGATCCCAGTGGTAATAATGCCGTTACAGGTCTAGATGCAAAAAGCTCTATGAGCACCTCACATTAAGTCAATAAAAACCTACACCATCAAAGATTAGGGGTTGAGGCGCACTAACTGACGGCAATCTGGAATGTAGGGCGGAGTCAACAAAGGGTTTAGATGGGACTGCAAAATATAAGCTATTAGCGTCTTTCTTTAAAAAGGTTGTTATTCCGATTAAATTACCATTCTCATCAAATAATCCACCACCAGAAGATCCTGGGGAAATATCTGCAGTGAACTGGATATGAACACCGACACCTTTCATTGGACGCTTACCAGAAACTATTCCGTCAGATAGTGAATTCTTATATCCATGAGGGGATCCAATTGCATATACCTTGTCACCGATGAATACTTGATCTAGCTGTTTATGGGATTTCACAGGTGTAAGGTTTACATCACCCTCCACACGCATTACGCAAATATCTATCTCTTCTTTACAAGAAATAACTTGCAATAGTATTAACTTGTTATTGATTACAACAAAAGATGTATTAGAGCCATCAATTACATGGTGATTAGTTAGAAGAATGTCTTTGCTGATGGCAACTCCAGAACCTTGAGAGCTTGAAAGGAACTCCAGTTCTCCATTTTTTTTCTGAATATTTCCTGCAGAGATTTTAAGTACACTTGGGCTCAATCTTTTATAGATTTCTCTAGCATTGGGTGTTGCTGGTTGCGATGGAGCGATATTGACAGCCACTTCTTTAATGATCTCTCTTTCAATAATTTTAATTACCTCAATCTTGTTGGTACCAACTACTTCTAGTAATAAGCTATGTGCAAGCTCAGACCCTTTCATTTTTGCTTGTGTTAAAAATTGAATAGACTTATTTTTGTCTATATTCTTGCCACGCGTTCCAAAACGAAAAGCATTCCCCAAGTAAATTAATGCATCAATATAACCTTGCTCAGCAGCCATTTCAATAAGATCATCCCCTCTGTCTTTTTCTGATTTGTGTTTATGCCTACCAACAAGTATTTTGCCAAGGAAGAATTGTGCTGGAGCGTAGCTCTGCTCGACTGATTTTTCCAGCCAGTGCCGTACATCCTTATCCAAATCTTGAGCAAGTCCATGTTCTAGTATTAAAGTTGCAAGGGTGTAAGATGATTCTTTATTTCCATCCTTGGCTGACAAGAATAACCATGCAGCAGCTTTTTCAATACTCTTTTTTACCCCCCTCCCTTCAAGATATAACTTCGCCATAACAGGCCCAGCATCTTTATGATCACTTTGTGCAAGTTTTTTTATAATTCCGATATCATATGTACTCCAATCACCCTTATCTTTCGATATTTTAATTAGCTTATCTTTAGAATATTTTTCTGACTTAATGAATTCATTTGGATAACGTGAAACCACAACCTCAGGGATGCTTTTAATTGCGTTGAATGTTTTGTTAAGCTTGAGAGAGACGGATCCAAAATCAACAGCCATCTTCCCCCATTTATACGCTTCAACATAATTAACTGGTATATCAATATCCACAAGATGGCTACCTTTACCTAAATATATCCACATCAGTCTGGCTTGAGCAAAGCTTTTATAGTCTTTAAGGGTTGTAGGTATAGGGGAGTTAGTTGTTGCTATTTTTTTATACCAATAAATTCCTTGGTGAGGGTCTTTTTTTACACCGGTTCCATTTAGATAAAAGCCTGCGACCTTGTATTGATGAAATATTCTACTTGAAATGCTTTTATCTTGGGCAAGTGACAAGTTTTTGTTGAAGGCTAGGCGCGCATTTCCACTTTCTTCAGCTTGCATTGCCTCAAATTTTTTCTCCAGCTCATAAACATACTTATTAACTTGCTTTTGTAATTTAATGTTTTTATTGTTGCCAGTGCATCCGGATAGAATTATGCTGGTAAATATAGATAACAGAATTACCTTATTCATGATTACCTCTAAATATTATATTAAGCAGCATAGGTATTGTAAGTGCTAGCACCGCCTCCGTAGTAGTTAGAGTAGATATGTTGGTAGATATCGATAGCCTTAGTGTCGACTTCTTTGTCTAAGTAGCTTTCTTGAGGGGTCCAGGCCATATTAATCATCTTGGACGTCCTTAATAATAAGTTTAATCGGTAGATTCCAGCTCTCAATAACTCGTTTAACCTTTCTAATATGTTTGGCTGAATTCTTCTTTCTAACTAACAGTAGTATCCCTGGCTTCTTACCTGTTTCAGCAGCATAATATAGTGATTGTCCAATAGATTCATAAACCTTTAGGCCGTCAGCCCAGTCAGCTTCAAATGCGTGTGTATCAGTCAAGCAGTCAACTCTTGATCTATCTGGAAGACTGTACTCTGCTTGTCCAGATTCCTGAGTGCAGAACTGCCTATTGTAGTAGTCTTCATTCTCTAGGGCGTGAGATGACTGGATGATCAGAATAGTAAGTAGTATTATTAGCTTCATGACATTAATGAGTTAATTTAGTTAAGTCAGATTTAAGTCCAAGTGAATGCATCTTTCTATGACAATTAGGGCAAAGTGCAACTGCGTTATCAATAGTGTCTTCTCCACCATGTGCTAGCTGTATTACGTGGTGGACCTCTAAGTATGGTTCGCCATTCTTTTTCTTAAAAGGCGCATCCTGTTCGCATAGTTCACAGACGCCGTTTGCTCGCTTAAGTGTGTAGTTGACCACATTAGCATCTCTTTGATAAGTGGTAGTGGTTGCAACCCTAGAGCCTGGTTTTGATTGTGACTTACTAGCTCTAGATTTAAGCTCATCAAGACTTAGAGCTGAAGCCTTCTTAATCTTTCTTGCAAGTATCTTATCTAGCTCTACTTTCGGAACAACAGGTGTAGAGTTATCAGTTCTTCTTAGCGGGAATATCCAGACACTTCTGCTATTGCCATCCTCATCATCCTGCTGCTCTTGGAATGGCTTTCCACTTAACAATACCTGACCTTGGTAAGTGTAAACCTTTTCAGTAAACACTTCAAAGAAGTGAACAGCAACATCATTAGTGTTAGACTCACTCAGAGTCTTATTCTGCATAAAGTTGAGACTTTGCTCACCTTTAAGCCCCATGCCTGTGTAATTCATGGTGTTGCCATCCCACCTATCATCAAATATAGATTTAACGTGATTTGCAACTAGAACTAATGTATTTGTTTTCTGGGAGCGTCTCATTCCTCCTTGGGATGAGCACTTAAAGGCGTTAGTTATGTCTTCATTTGAATAGCTCTTGTCAATAATTAAGTCTGATACACTAAAGTCAAATCTCATCTCCTTAAGCCATTGTTTAGTGGCATTACTACCTCCACTTGAGTAGACTTTACCGTATTCCTTGTTGCAAGATTTACAGTAAGTATTATCCCTCCTACTATTGTATGAGAACTCTTCAGCAGGGTGAAACTTGCCGCAAACTGTACAACGCTTATCTTGCATATAAATGATGGGGTAAAATTTACAATATGTGGTTCATAAGTATACTTTTATTTCCAGCTAATCTTACAATGAAAGCGTTGAAGTTTTTGGTTGCTCTTGCGTGTGGAATTATGATTGTCATATTTAATCTAGGAGTAAAAGATGTAAAGTTGCCATTTAGACGAAAAAGATTATTCTAACAACTCTGCAAGATTATCATACCTTGCTTTGACTGGATTTAGTTTAAGCAAACTTGACAGGGTGATCGTCTTTTGTAATAGATTTTTATCATTCAGCACTTTGGTGTTAAGAACATAAAACTCCCACTGTGATACATCTAAAGGGTCAACAGTATCCTTATCTTTATGGGCAAGTAAGCAAAACACGTATACATCTGACCGTCTCTTGGCTTTTGCATTTTGCTTATCAGATTCTTCCCAGTCTTTAGTAGGTTGTATTTCAAACGATATCTTAGATAATTTTCCTTGATCCCAGCTCCGTAGATATGCAGCTGACTTAACTTCAATCTTTAGGTTGTTTATAGTAATTAGACTATCCACAAGATAATCATATGCTGCTTCGTAATTTGCATCGTTTATTAAGCCTATTGCATGTGTAACAATATATGTGGCAACATTATTTCTGAACTTCAGGTCTAACAACTTTGAAGTAGGGTCACATAAGAATTCAAATGTAAGGTCCTTATATGCCTGTAGGTTTTTACTCCCCGTTTTATCTTGATACTGCTGTAATCTAGATTTTCGGTTAAGTAATGATTTTTCAACTTTAGCTTGAAATCTAACCATATACCGTCGTAAAGGGTTGTTTGGGTCTACATCATACGAGACAACTTCTCCAAATTTTTTACCACAATCATTACAATAATCTGTGCCTTGACTACCAAGCTTGCATCCACCCCATACCCATTCTCTTGATTCGTTATTTTTTTTATGACCTTCATCCGAGATGAGACCATATGCAATAGGTAGTGTTGACGTAGAGCCACAATGAGGGCATTTTTTGTTTTGTAGTTTCATTAGTATTCTGTTATGACTAGTCTAAGTAGTCTTTTAATGATCTTAGTGATGGGTGTCCTCGTAATTTGTCTAAGGCTTTGTTTTGAATCTGACGAACACGTTCACGTGTAACACCTAAAACTTTGCCAACTTGTTCTAACGTCATTTCATTGCCACTAGGAATACCAAATCTTAATGATATGATTTGTTTCTCTTGGGTGTTAAGAATTCTACCTAAAGCTTCTGCACGTTTTTTTCTAGCATCAGACTCTTTGTTGTTAGAGTCATCTTCAGTATTCTTGTTAAACAGTTTGTTTGGCGTGTGTTGTTTTGCAACAGCGGTACTATAATCTTCGTTAGATATCATTAGTTATCCTGTTTTTAGATTGCAAGTTTGATTCTTTCTTGGACTAGCTTCTACTTGATTCTACCACAAGTTATTCATAATTGCTTTATGGATAAATATGAACTTTAATAGTGGGTTTAATTTTTAGGGTATGCGGTAAAAAAATCCTTTTTAAAGTCTAAGAAAGCTTTTAATACTGAAATATCAACAATGTCTTCAATCAAATCCCCATTAGCCATAAGCTTTAGATATCGAACACAACCACTAGCAGCGCTGTCGTCAGAGATCTTACCCGATACTTTAAGATTATCAGCTACACGAGACCAAAAAATGATTTTATCTGGCATATTTAAAATACCTTCATTCTCAGGATTGACATCACCATATAAATAAAACCCTGTATAGAAATAAACAACCATAGTGGCAATTTCTTCTGTTGAATGGGTTGATGAAAAATCCCTTACCAAGGTGGAAATTAGATTTGAGATTACACCTCTGTATGCACACTTTGTTTCATAAGTTTCTTCAATAAAGGCGCTAGTTCTGCCCATTTTTTTTATTAGACGATACGTGTTAAATATACCCATATAAACCCTCTTTTTAATTGACGCTTCTACAGCTAGCGCGGTATACATTATTTTTCATATTTTGAATAAAAGTAACCACTTATAGTGTTACTTAATGCAATAACCCCTTCAAATATGGTGATTATAAATAATGGTTCATACTGATCAGTATAGACGAAAACAGATGAATAATGGTTATCGAGTGCGATATTAAGCTTCTGAGAGGCTAGATTTTTTTTACTAACATTACTTCTTCTTAACTTGGGGAAACTTAAGTTCCACAGATGTATTTCGTCCAAATATAGATACGTCTACTTTTAGTAAATTATTTTCATGATCTACCTCCTCAATGACGCCATCAAATTCACTAAATGGCCCATCAATAACCTCTACATTGTCACCGACTTGATAACCTGAAATTTGATCAAGATTATCATCCTGATCTTTATCGGCAAACATTTTAAATACATTTATAAGATTGCTAACCTGACGAGATAAGTCAAAAAAGAATTCCATTGTAGTTCCATCTGGCTTTGTTACTGGAATTACCTTAATAAGCTTCTTACTGTCTTTTGGGTTTGAAATTGTGTATTCTAAATTTGTACGCTTACAATCGCCATCACAATTGTCTTTAATAAATACATCCATATAAGATTTTGCAAGATCCATGCTTGCGCAGTCAATACTTACTGGACTGTTCTTAGAAAGCCCATCTCCACCATGAAATAATTCACGACTACTCTTTTTGATATTGTTATCTTCAGGATTTATTGACTCTGGTTCGTCTAGAAATTTTTGTAAGCGGTGTGCAGCAGAGTTGTTTCTAGAATCAAGATTTTTGCTTTTCTTGGCTGTTACTTTTTGACTTTCGTGTTGTTTTAGTATCCTTAGTTCTATTGGATCCAGCGTCTCCCCTTGGTCTCTTCGCTTTGCGTTCAACTTTTGGATGTCACTATGCAACTTTTTCATTCTTAACTTTTGACTTTCTTGTGATTCTTCATCGCCAATATATTCAGCCTCAGTATGACCTGCCTTTTTATTTTGTTGCTGTGCAGCCTTATTTTTTTGTTGCAACCTATCTATAAGAGTCATTCCATGCATCTTTGCGTATTGAGATTCTAGCTTATGATAAGTTGCTGTTCCATATGGCTGAAGGACTACACCCTCAACCACACCTTGGCTGGGAATAACTTCAATTACAAAGCCTACATTCGCTAATCCTGCAACGTCACCATCCTCTTTTTCTGCTATACCGACTACAATTACAGCGCCAGGATTTTTTACTAACACCGGATCTTCATATATAAAATGACGAACAGATGAGGGCTTTATGTCTTTAGATTGAAACCATGGAGTGGCCTCTTCACGCACATCATATGTCACAGACCCAGATTTTCGTAAGTAGAACCAAATCAATAGTACTACGACAACAACAGCCAAAAAAGCATCCATTATTCCCAGCCTCTGTTGGTCTTGTTGATTTCAGTTAGAGTTCGAATTAATTCTTCCTTACTTTCGTCTTGTGTAAGCTCTGGAAACTTATCTCTTATCATGTCTGTCATAATGCTGAGCTTAGTAAGAGCTCCTGATGCGCCCTCATCACGGGCTATATTTACTAAGTATTTTGTTATTTCTGGATGTAGGTGCATGAAGCTCACCCCAACTTGAGAATATACTTCTGTTAGCTCTTTTTGTAAGCGCTTATACTCTGATGTGTTCGCAGCCCATCGTTTGAAAAACCCTATCATTGCAATCCTTATTTTGTAGTCTAATTTTGATTCTAACACAAATTATTTATAATTGCTTTATAGGTAATTTTGAATTATTTTTTTTTGCCTCAAGAAGTATTTAGAGGAGGCCAATCCAATCAGCCAAGATAAGTATTAACAATACTACTGCATTAAACTTTATATAAAAATAATTTATATTATCAGTGTAAAACAAATAAAGCACTATTAACCCACCTACAACAATTAATAAGTTATCCACTCCGTTATTCCTAAGGTTTTAAGTAATCTAGGCAGCGCAGCTCTGCTTTTTTATCCTTTGCACGCTCTTTCATAGTATTTTTAGCTTCATATTAATACTTCCAGAGTTCAAGCTTATTCCAGTTCTTTTCAGCCGCCTCAACTATATCAGCTTCCGCTTCTGGATTCTCATATGACTTTTTTATCCAGTATTTGGCTTTAGTTATATCTTGTAATACCCCTAATCCATTAGCATACATATCACCTAAATTATATTGAGCCCTAGGGGAGTTTTGTTCAGCTGCTTTATGAAGCCAGTAAACTGCTTGTTTGTTATCTTGAGGTACACCTTCGCCACCTACGTACATAAGAGCTAAATTATTTTGTGAATCCAAATGGCCTTGTTCTGCGGCTTTTGTGTACCAATTAATCGCCTCTTTGTAATCTTGATTAACAGATTGCTTATCATCATCAAACAAATCTCTTCCTGTGTAATACATCATGCCCAAATTATATTTAGCATCCAAATCTCCTTGTTCAGCTGCCTTGGTAAACCATTTAACTGATTCTGATATGTCCTGAAGTGGGTGCGATTTTTGATGCATAAGAGCTAAATTATATTGAGCATCTAGGTGACCTTGCTCAGCTGCTTTTCTATACCACTTGTCAGACTCAACCCAATTAACCCCGATATCCTCATCTTCATACATCATAGCTAAATTAAACTGAGAGCTTGCATGCCCTTGTTCGGCTGCTTTTTTATACCAGTTAAATGCCTTCTTAGAGTCTTGAGTTGTGCCTTTGCCACTTGAATACATCCAGGCTAAATCATATTGAGCTTTGGAATAGCCTTGTTCGGCAGCTTTACGATACAGTTCAACTGCCTTACTTGTATTTTGGGGCACACCTTCGCCTTGACTATATAGCCAGCCTAAAGCGTGCTGCGATTTATAATTCCCTTGTTCAGTAGTTGCGCTCCACTCTTCTAGAGCTTTAGCATAATTCTTTGTCTTATAAGCGGCCCAACCATCATTAAAATCTGCAAAACAACTATAAGGTAAGCCGAGCATCAGAACTAAAATCGCTACTAGTTTGTTTAACTTTCTCATACTGAAATTATTAAATAATGATTCAAAATGACTAGTATAGATGAAAACAGATGAATAATGGTTATGGAGTGCGATATTAAGCCTCCTGGAGGCTAGATTTACTTAGTTAACACGTTGTATAGGTTTGTAGCTTAGTGCTGGTTATTATGCGTCTAATTAGACGATACAGAGTAGTTTCTAGCTAATGATATTGTTGATTGTTTCCCTGTCGAAGAAGCCTTCTTCCTTGGCTAGTGAGCCGTCTTCATTGTAGGTTCGTTTAAACTTCGGAGTACCGTAGTTAAACTTAGTAACTTCGAATACTTTACCTGACTCGTAGTAGGTTGTAACTTCGCCATGAAGTAGGCCTTTTGAGTAATCTCTAGAGATCATTAAACTACCAGTGTCGTACCACTGTCTAGATAGTCCATAGAGTTTATCGGTTACATAGAATTGTTCGGATTGCTTGGTACCATCTGGGTAGTAGCTAACAGCTCTACCTTCACGTATGCCATTACTAAAGTTAACTTCCGCTTGTACCGACCCATCTTCATAGTAAAGCGTAGTAGTGCCATCTATTAGGCCTTTGTTGAAGTAGCCAACTGACTTTAGCTTACCTGAGCGATAGAATACTTTCTCTGCACCATGCAATACGCCATCTACATAGTCTTTATTAAACTCAACAGCATCTTTACCCCAGTCGTTATTAATAACATCTAGGTTGCCTGTGTAGGGTTTGTCAGTATCTGGGTAGATGAACTTACCGTTCTTGTATGTACCCAGATTAGCTTGGGCTAGCGAGGTTAGTAGTAGAAATGTTAGTAGTATGTATTTCATGTATACCTCTGTTGCTAGTAATTATTGCCTCACCTCTCTCTCACTTAGCGACCGGCGTAACTCGCGAAGCGAGGTGGAGCAAGGGAGCGTTAGATATATAATACCTATAATGTAAATCGTCCGCACATTCTGTACGAACTCATTACATATAATAACTAACTAATTAGATTAATTTAGTTTGGTAGTAATCAATAAGATACTCGCAGCCTCGCCTGTGCCCTGACGGGCACGGAGTCTGCTCGTATTAGTAGGGGTGGTTATTTTGTTAGTTTAACTACCCCCTATATAATATTAATAATAAACCAGTAAACGTAAAAAACCCGATAAACCAGGAAAACCTAAGTGTGGAAAGCACTAACCTTAATTAATGCAGAAACTTGGTATATCGGTTTATCGGGTTTACTGGTTTATTACTTAACTATGATAGGGGGTTACGCCACCTCCTCCTCAAGTGGCAAATCACATTTAAGGTTACTAAAGTCTAGCTTTTTCGCAGTTTTAATAACGCTGTATGTTTTAGCATTATTCTTACCTGTTTCACTGCACCTCCAAGAGTCGCCTGTATAGGTATCAAGGATAGATTCAGCTTTAACTCTCGAGAGGTCAGTAGCATCTGAAAGCTTGTCTCTGATGTTGGTGCGAGTGTTACTACCATCTGCCTCACACTCTTGAATAATTTTACAAGCCTTATCGATGTACTCTTTGTCTAACTGCCTCTGTTTAGATTTATCATCAGTTGCCACTTTAGCTGCAACTTGTTTCTCAATCTTCTCAGCTTCCTGCTCTGAAACATACTTGGTGTTATTGAATAGATCTTGGTAGCTCTCAGCGCTTTCAGGATATGTGTAACGCACCTTCTTGCTAACCACACACTTAGCTTTGTCTCTGTGCAAGGTAACGTACGCATTACCGCCCTCGGTAGTTTTGGTTAATAAAAATGTGCAATCACATCCATCTCTTACGTCACTCGTGCCCTCTATGGTTGGCATACCGGCATCATTTAAATGCTTGTTTGCATGTGTACAAGTAATAACAGTACCCCCAGCAAGCAAGAACTTATTAACTGACTCATTGTATGTTTGCAGGCTTTTCTTATCCATGGGGTTAGTGACATTACGCAAAACATCAACAATAAGTATTACTCCTGAGGCATTCTCATCTTGTATTAGCTTGCCCATGATGTTGTAGAAATCTTCACGCATATTGAAGTTATGGAGCCCATCAACAAACACCTGGCTTATTCCATAGCTTTTGATCTGTTCAGCTTTCTCAACTACGTCACCAAATCCACCATCACCAGTCATGTAAATGACACTCTCACTCAGTATTTCCCCTGAGTTAATTTGGTCACACACACCTCTAAGAGTAATCGTTGATTTACCAACACTGCCTTGTGCAACCATGTGCGTATGCTTACCTATAACAGCAACCTCAGAGATTGCATACTTAGTAGCGCCAATAGTTGCACGCATTTCATCTAGGTGAGGTGTAATTGAGTAGCCAAAGTCAAAAGACTTTTTATGTAGCTCAACAGCTACTTGAGTTGTAGTATTATTCATCTGACCCCCTAAGCTTTACTTGGTTGATTTTAATCATATCTTGTTTGGTAAGCTTGTATCGAGTAGCGTACGAATAACTCCCTGAAAGGTCTTTAGCCTTCTCTTGACGCCTAGACACTTCAAGGCCAAAATCTTCACACATATTGCATATAGTTGCGCTTAAACAGGACTCTCCTAATGGCAAAGCTTCATATTTATTAATACTCCCCCCTTTGCGCATATGTTCTAATATAATGTAGTACTTAGTGTTTGTTTCTGGAAATCCTTTTACTGCCCGTGCCGAGCATGAAAGGATTTTTTTTATCTGTGTCATGCTACTCCCCCTCCAAGCCAATACAATCATCTGGCGGATTAGGAATCAACGTATTTGTATAAAGTTTTGTGGAGCTGCCTTCTAAGTCTTCAACCTTCCAGTACTTACCAGTATGCTTTTCAAGCAATTCCTTGAGTTTGGGTATAGGTATACCAGTCCTTTGATTAGATTTCTTTAGTATATTAACTTTGTCGTTAGTCTTAGACTTTTCAGTAATCCAGATAACACTTCTAATTTCATCGATGAGATTAGTATTTTTAGGCTTCATTCTAAACACCTCCGTTAGTCTTCTGGTCAAACCATTCTACGATATCAGGTCTGTTCCACATTCTGATACCGTTAAAGCTAACTGAAGACGGAAAATCATCCTCTTTAATAAGGTTGTACAGGTAAGCTCTTGATAGCGAGGTATATTTTGTTAATTGCTTCATTCTCATGAAGCGGACTTCAACATCTGGTGAGAAGTTTATTGGGTTGCTATTTGACATAACACTCTCCTAAGTTAATCGTCTGGAGGTGTTTTTTAGACAGCAAACAGGCGACATTATATAAAAATGCTAAGCGGTTGTCCGCTCAACTACATTTATACAAAATCAGCTTGGGTGTCGTTGTTTGCCAAGATTTCAGCCTCCATGTTAGGCATCTTATCAATACCAGGTTAGACCATGCTCCCTTTATCAGGGACATCTGAAGTAATCTATCATACTTAATTTGTAATTAAATCAGCGTTATTTCTAACACTTAGACGTCATTATACTAATATAAATATTTATGCATGAATTAATTTAACTGTTTTTTAGTTTATCTAAGTAATCAGACCAGTGTTGCATCATTTTTTTTCGCTCTATAAGGTGTTCAGCATGATTGTATGCTGCTTTAACCTTGTTAGTTTCA
>Ga0233439_10003646_pt1 | contig 15734 bp, 25 predicted proteins | sample SI_123_September_6_FD_182713 | JGI IMG/M metagenome (GOLD analysis project Ga0233439, IMG submission 182713) | Seawater microbial communities from Saanich Inlet, British Columbia, Canada - SI_123_September2016_100_MG | ecosystem: Environmental > Aquatic > Marine > Inlet | place: Canada: British... | reverse complement strand
ATTTACTATTTAGAGGAAATACCATGTGATGTTCCTGACGCATTAGCCTGTTATGACTCTAATACAGATGAGATTTACATTACTAAAGGCAAAGGGAGTCAATGGGCTTCAACTGGAGGCACTATTAGAGATCACGAAATATTACACGCTTTTGGTTATCATCATGTAGAAATGGCTAGATTATTTTATGTTCCAAACCCAAACGATAATTCTAATTTATACGGATTATATGAAATAGACAATTCTAAACATTGGGATCCAGTTTATGAGCATATTCCATTTCCTCAAGATCCTCAATGTCAAAAACATAACGTGAATAAACCGGCTAATTGTGGAGTTTTTATTGAACGATAATACTTACAAGGCTCTATTTACAGGAATGGTAACAGGATTCACTTTTGCAATAGTAGTTTTCTCATTAGGGTATTATGTCCCAAAATGACACCTTGTTTGTTCTGTGGAAGAACTGGCTTGAGATACTGGCTAACATTACATATTCATGGGTTATATCATTCATGCGAGGATATTAAATGAAACCTACTTGTCCTCAATGCGATTCAGAAAACTTAGATCAAGGAATAGACAGAAAAATATTATGTCATGGCTGTAAGAGATTTTTGCTATTAACTGCATATTGGAGTGATCCTGCTTCAATCACTAGCAAAAACTAAATAATATGACTATGGCGAAATAACATGAATCTACCATTTGATAAAAATGATGTAGCGTTGATAGTGGGATTAGTCTTTTTAGCAATATTTGCAGGACTAGTAATTTACATAATTTCTGGAGCAGATCTTACCGGAATAACTATCACCGGAGCAATAGACGCCAATTACATATTTGGTATCTTTACAGGTATTGTAATTGCCTTTATAGGATTCATTGGAATCACAAAGGGCAAAGTGCCGACACAAGGAAGTCAATAATATGGCTTTTATTTTTTCTACCACAAAAATTAACAAGGACGTTTATCGCAAGATCTTTAGACGTTTTTTCATCTTACAGTTTGGCTATGAGGATTGGCTAGTTTTCAATAGAGAGTTTGATGTTCATATTATCCCGGTTGAAGATTCAGATGAATATCGATCTATGTATGGATTAACTAGATGGGGAACAAACCCGGCTATACCTTGGGGATTTACTCAACCTCCAAATGTTTCATCTAATCGTACTCAAAAAGGGAGGGTATTTTGGTTTGTTAATGATACTAGAAATCCATTTATCGTAAGACAGAACGCTGAAAAGGGACTACATGAGGCACTTCATGCCGGTTGTTGGATAGTATTTGGAACTGAAAGAATGGTTAGAAAATATGACGATCCTCAAGCAAAAGCCGGGACAGAAGGAGCAAAATATGTTATTGTTCCACATGACGTAGCATACGGAACTAAAGAAACTATAACATTTTGGATTAGATATGGTTTGATATGGCTTCCAATAAAGGCATTATCTGTTAGAAAATATTTGCCTTGAAAACAGTTTTAACCTAATGTGATAAATTATCATCATGGGATTCTTACACAGGATTGATCTTTATTTGGGTAAACTGTTATGGAATCTCACTCACGAACTTCCAATAGCATTAGGAATGAAAGAAAACTCAATATCTCAAGGAAGATTAACTGTTATCAAAAATTTAGGTAAACCAAATGAAGAAATTATTTGTAAAGATAAACGTAATTTATTGACTGACGCAGGACGAACTAAAGCCCACGCCCAAATTTACACTAATACCTCAGCAGGAGCAAGAGGCTGTGGATTTATTGCCGTAACTGTAAACACTGGCGCTCCGGCAGATGGAGATACAGTATTGACCGGAGAAATTACAGCCGGAGGATTAGCAAGGGCTGACGCTTCAACTAAATCAACTGTAACTAACACTACAACAATATCTCATACTTTTACTGCTTCTGCAACTCATACAGCCGTTCAAAAAGCAGCATTATTTGACGCAGCAAGCACAGGAACAATGTATCACGTTAACACATTTACAGCCACAACTTTAATCTCATCTGACACTTTAACTGTCATATGGACTTTGACTTTAGACGATTAGAGGATTACAATAAATGACATTAGCCTCAACTAGTTGGAAGGAAGCAACTGATACTACATCTGGAGATTCTACCAAATACGGAGTCCCTGACGGTTTACTCCTTTATGCTCAATTATTCAATGGAGATCTAAATATTGATAATGTTGATATTAATTCTCCTTTATTCATTAGAACAGGAAAATTACAATTACAGAATACTGCTAACACTTATGGATTCTTAATTGATTCATCAGCAGCAATCGTAGCAGATCGAACAGTATCATTTCCTCTAATGGTTGGAGATGGAACTTTTGTTATAGATGATATGATTCAAACTATTTCCTCAAAGAAAATAGGAAATTGGTTAGATTCAGTTGAAAGTGCTGCTCCATCTAGTCCGGCTTCAAGTGAGCATAGATTCTATGTAGATTCAACTTCCAATCAATTTACAACTAAGAATAATGCCGGAACTGTTCAAGAATTTATCACAGATTCTGCGACTCAAACAATGACAAATAAGACTCTAACAACTCCAACAATTAACGTATTAGATAATGCTTTATTCATAAAAGATTCTGCTGATAATACCAAGATCGCTGTCTTTGAATTATCCGGACTCACAACTGCTACAACTAGAACATACACCCTTCCTGACGCAGATACCACTCTAGGAGGAGGTGACGCAGTAACATCAAACGGATTAGATCAATTTGCTGCTACAACATCAGCAGAATTAGCAGGAGTATTATCAGATGAAACCGGATCAGGATTAGCAGTATTTGCTACAAGTCCTACATTTACAACTCCACTACTTGGAACCCCGACAAGTGGAACTTTAACTAATTGCACAGGCTTGCCTATCACCGGCATAACATCTTCAACAAGTGCTGAATTTGCTACATTATGTTCAGATGAAACTGGAAGTGGATCTTTAGTTTTCGCAACTAGTCCTACTTTAGTCACTCCTGTTCTTGGCACTCCGGCAAGTGGAGCATTAGTAAATTGTAATCAATATCCCGAAGCAATAGGAATCGCTTGTGGAGATGAAACCACTGTAACAGCAGTAGCCACAGGAGTAACAGAATTTCAAATGCCTTATGCTTTCACATTAACTGACGTTAGAGCAACTGTAACAACTGCTCCGACAACTGACGCAGGATTCACAGTTGATATTAATGAAGGTGGATCTACAATTCTCTCAACTAAGATAACTATTGACGCAGGACAAAAGACAAGTGCAACAGCAGCAACTCCTCCGGTAATTTCTGATTCATCTTTAGCAGATTCAGGAGTTATCACAGTTGATGTGGACGCAGCAAGCACTGGCGCAACAGAAGCAGGACTTAAAATTTGGTTGATAGGATACCAAACTTGATGAGGAATGACAGTTGAAATCGATAAAACCACTCCTAAAATCGTTCGATGAAAAATTAAATTCCCCGTTCATTATGAATCCTAGTAGATTTGCAGCAGGAGGAGCAAATATGGATGATTCAAATCTAAAAGCATATTACAAGTTTAATGAAACAAGTGGAACTGTAACAAACCAATCTGTATCAGTTGATACTTTGGGAAGTTCTGCTGATTGCGTGGTAACAGGAGCAACATATAATCAGTCACAACTACCATTCGGATATTCTATGTTATTTGATGGTGTAAATGATTATGCTGTTTTATCATCTTCACTAAGTTTATGGAATTGGATACATTCAACAACTGCTAATTATACTATAAATTATTGGGTACGTATTGTAAGTACAGCAAACAATGAATTTCTTTTAGGAACTGCTCACACAGATGATGAAGGTGCAGGGTTAAGACATAGACAAAATACATCAAATGTTATAGACCAATACATGACAGAGGGAAGTGCAGGTGGTACTGTTTGTAGTAATCCATCAGCAACATCATACTTTTCAACTGGCACAGATTATATGGTCACTTTAAGATATGACCAATCATTAGGAACATTAAACGCTAAACAGAGATTAAATGATGGTGCAGACACAACAGCTAATAAAACAGCAAAAACTCCTTTGAATGGAGATGCTAATAACCCTTTTACGATAGCCAAAAATCCTGCAAGTGCTAGTGCTTATGGTAATTTCTATATTGCAGAATTATCAATGTGGGAACGACAATTAACAGAGGCAGAGATAGAAGAACTATACAACGGTGGAGACGGTCTGGCGATTTACTGATGAAAATAATTGTAGAGATTTTATCCAAAAATGAATTTAATGATTATGTATTGGATATTTCAAAAACTATTGAATTTAAAACAGGAGATAAAGCCACCAAAATATCAAAAGCCAAGACTAGATTACAAGAGTTAAAATCAACATTAAATTCAAATCAAAAAATCAGGGTTTTAGAATATCACAATGATGATTCTGACGCAACACGAACTCCATGTAAAATATTGTATGAGGACTAATGGCAAAAGTAACAAGAATCGACAAAGCAGGAACTTTCTACACGACATTCATTTTTACAAACGGAAATGAATCCAATGAAATTTCTGTATTAGCAAGTGAGGCTGACGCAATTCAAACTAAAATCGAGAACGCGACATGGGCTCAAATTAATGCAATCTACAATAACGATTCAACAACAGTAATCAAGGAGCAGTAAAACTGACCTCATACACTAGAGAAATTGCCGAAGGTGGAGGTGGATATGTCTTATCCGGATATGTATCATCAGGTTATGTTACTGCCTCAACAAATTGGTCAGATACTTTAGGACGTTCACTTCAAGCCACTAGAACTATCACTCCAACTGTAACCATAACGGACGCAATTAAACTAGGAATTACACGATTTATCATAACTCAAGCCCAAACAATATCTGACGCATTAACTAGAAGAATTGTCGCAACTAGAGAATTGGCAACTGGAACCGGAGGTTATACTATAACAGGTTATACTTCATCAGGTTATCTTACAGCCGATCAAACTACCATGACGGATTCTTTAACTAGAGTGAGAGATGTTCCAAGAACTGTAACTGAATCATCTACATTTACGGACGCAATAAAATTAGGTATTACTAGATTTATCACGACTCAAACTGTAACTGCTTCTGATACTTTAGGAAGAATTTATGGAGCCGTCAGAACTGCTAGTGAAACTTGGTCTAATTCATTCTCAATAACTAGAGCATTGGTAGCAACTAGAGCCATAACTCAAACTCTCACTATCACTGAATTATTACAGGCTTTCAAAGGAGTAGCCGGGACAGGTATTAGAAGAATTAAAACTGTTACAACCACCGTATTTGGAAGATCATCAATAACTGCTATATTCAAGAGGAACGCAAAGACATCAGCATAATGGCAGATATAGAATTTGTAATTGGAGATTATGGAGATGATTTTGATATTACAATTTATGATGAAGAAACCGGATCTCCATTAGACATTTCAGGTTTTTCAACTTTTACTATGACTATGACTTCAACAGATGAGGCAACAGAAATCTTATCAAAATCACTTTCTGCGCCCGGAGATACTGGAGTGGTTAGATGGACTATGTTATCAGCAGATACAGCCACTCAAACAGCCGGGACGTACAAGGCTCAAATTCTAATGGTAGATGGATCTAACACTATTCGCAGAAAAACAGATTATATGACAGTGAGGATAATTGGTAAACTAGATTGACTTATTATCAGATTGACGATATTAAGGGAAAACTTCACATTGACGTTGGAGATTCTACTCAAGATAATTATCTAAATAAACTTGGAGAGGAGGCTGACGCATATCTTAATCTTCAAATTTCAATTCATGCTACAACTCCAATAGCATTTCCTGATAAGGAATTAAATGCCCTATCCACAAAATTAGCCTCAGCAGAATTTCTAATGTGGAACAGCCCTGATCATCCATCTGCCCTTTATACCGGGTGTAGAAAAGATTGTCAATCCTTCATCAAGGCAAAATACGGGCAGGAATCAGAAGGTGGAACAACTGCTAACACTTTTAGTAAAACAGGAGGTATGACCGGAAATGAAACTGGATCCGGCAGAAGTCCATAATGGGAGATTTTGAAGCAGATACACTTAGAGATTCCATTGAATCCGGGTGGGCTTTAACAGGGGCACTAGTAAAAACAGAAAGTACAACTGTTCAGAATCCTGTAAAATTCTTTGCTCATTCCTTAGTTAAACATACAGAAGTTAAAAGAGCCGTAATTGTAAGAAAACTATCTCCAATATCATCAGATGTTAATCATACTGAGTTTAAGGAGGTAAATGATGTATTTGAAATTACTAGTCGATACACGGTGGACGCAACTAATGAAACGGCATTTGACTTATCCGAACAAAGAGTGGAGGATATGTGTAATGAAGTAGATCGAATAATTAAGACGATTTATGAGCCTCAAACTGCAACTGGAGGATTTTATGTAACTAATTTCTCTTGGAGGAATGATGATGAAATAGATAAACTATCTCAAGTCTTGTTAAGAACTCTCACGCTTACATTAAAAAAATTAGTGGCTAAAAGTACAGAAGTTTTTGAAGGGTTTGGAGGGATATTGAAATATGATACTAGTGCTAGTGAGGGATCAAATAAACCCGGAGCCGATTACACTTACACTTCTGTTTACAAGGTAATTATTCACGGAGGCTACAAAGTGATTAAAGAGGAGGTTCATGGAAATAATAAAATCCCTAAAAGGTTTACAGGTAATTTCTCAGGAATGTTTGAATGTGATTTGTACGCTAAAAAATCCGATATTAATGGAACTACTGATGAGGATCTAACCAAACTTGGAACTCTAAATGCTCAAGGGGAATTAAATGAGGTGGTATTTCTAAAGACGGCTCTCAATACAGAATCAACTCCAATTACATTAACTGAATCTATTAAAGTCCAAATTGTAGATTTTAACCGGATCTATGATGATAAAGAACTAATTGAATTTAGGCTCATAGGGGATGTAGTTGAAAGGACAACTTTCTCAGTAGCATAACAGTTTTACGGAATAGGGGAAAATATTAAGCATGGCTGACTTTGGAGCAGACTCGACATTAATCAATGCAGATCAAGTACTGCTCAAGGTAGCCTCTGACACATATTTACAATTACAGGAAATTAAAACCCATTTTAGCCGTCCGGAATTTAGAGAGCCCACTACAAATGGAGGCATAAAATATTACTATGGAGCCGGAGATAATTGGTTTACTGCAAAATTATTAGCAACAAAGGCAGAAGTTGATTCACTAAATACACTCACTAAAAGAGTCGCAGGAGTTATGACCGAAACTGCTTACACTTTACTATGCATAGATGAATCATCTAATACGGCAAGTGTAGCTATGACGGCAGTGTTAAGAGATTTTGAAATGGTGGCTCCAAAAGAAGGGGCATTTGTCTTTGATTGTTTCTTTAGAGTTACATCTGATAGTATTACTGTAACCTTAGCATAATGACAACTGAGAAAGAAGTTCAAGAACTCAAAGTGGATTCTTTTGAATTTCGTATGGAGGAGTTTGTCCGTAAAAGGATTGAATCTTTAGCAGAAGAAACTATTGGATTTGAGATTAGGCAAATTGCTAGTAATATGGGAATGTCTAGCAGATATGTTAATTCAATAAAATATCGTGTAGAGGGATTAGGTAAACGGATTAAATTAATCATATACTTAGATTATTTTGGAAAAGAAAATGGCGAGCCTTTAGGATTTTGGTTTGAACATGGAACTAAAAGACATTGGATTGAGCCAAAAGAGGCAAGTGCTTTGCATTGGTTTTCAGGTGGACAACACTTCTTTTCTAAAGGGCATTGGGTGGACGGGATTAAGGCTCATAAGATATTTGAAGAAGGCAAGACAAGAGGTATGCCTGAACTTATAGGAAGATTAAAGGCAGAAATGGACGAACATCAAGAGAGGTTATTTAATTGACAGAAGAAAAATACATGGTATCTATTGAGATTGATTTTGATGTATCTTTCAAAAATAAGGCAACTGTAAAAGATTCTATTAAAGGCAAAGGAGGATCAGGAGAAACATCTGAGGATCAAAAGGATCTTAATGATTATACTGAGGCATTAAAGTCAGGAAATGTAGATAAAATTCATGCTATGGGACAACAGCAATTCGGCAATATTAAGAAAATTGCAGGAGATCCCTTCCAGTTTATCACAGCAGCATTATTGAAGAAATTTGGAAAGTTTGCTAGAGCAGGAATTTGGGGGGCAATAGCATTACTAGCAGTTGAAGTGACCAAATGGGCTATTGATGAAATGATGAAGCCGGGACGTCCATTGGACAGAAGATTTAGAAGAAAAGCCCAAGATGAGATATTTTTATTTAATGAGAGAAAAGAACAACAGGAATTAAGGCAAGGCTTTAAAGAAGTGCGAGTGACTACTGTTCAGGGATTAAGAGGAGTGGCTTCGCAAGGACAAGTATATGGGAATTTATTTACAGGTGGACTAGATATTGTGCCCGGAGGATTTTATGATCAAAAGAGATCAAACCCGGAGCCGTCCGTCAATTCTAATGCCGGAGGAGGCAATTTGAGAACTAATAGACCAACGAGGTATTCATAATATGGCAGGAGAAACATCTCATATTTGGCAAGTTCAAACGTCAGCAGCAAACGGAACAAGAGCAACTGCGACAACTGCTAATACAGTATCATTTAATGCAAAACCTGTAACAGCAACAGGTGGTTATATTTTTAAAACTGAATATGGAATCAGAAATGCAATTCCTGAGAATGAAAGTACAGGAGATAATAATAATGAGATTCAGGATATGGGACTTGACGGAGTGGACGTACAATTAACAGGTATGTTTGATAATGCTCAAACTGATACTGATATTGCTAAATTAGTCGCATGGATGGTAGCCGGAAAAACTACAACTGGATACCTAAAAGGACGATTTGGATTTGAATCTACTGAATTTCCATACTTTAACGTAGTTCCAAACGGGGACGCAAATTCATTAGGAACTACATACGGTTATCAAGTAGCAAATATCAAATTTATTCAAGATGGCGAAACTCATACTACTGTTGGATTTGTTTTAACTTTGAGGCTTGCCGGAGATTTAGACAATGCCCTCTAATTTTACTTCAAGAGTTATCACTTGGTATGATGAATCAGATAATTATGTCACTAATGCTATTTTTCCTAAAGGAGCAATTAAATCATTTCCAATATTTACAGATACAGGATCAGGACAAGTTAATGAGGCAACTCTAGTTCTAAATGCTAGAGAAGGGGAATATATCAGAACAGCCGATGGAAGTTCAATACTCATAGATGATTATGACCGTATAGGATATTCAATTACAGATTTAGGTGGAAACACTTACACTAGATTTTTTGAGGTAATTGATAGAATCCCTACAAAGTCCAAAAATAAAGGAGTCCATTTGACTTTAGAAATGTTAGGGACAGAATATCATACTCAGCACGTCCATTATGTAAAGCCTCATTGGTTTACAAATGCCTTTTCAGTTGCCGAAGATATTGGAGATTTGTATAATGCTAATACAAATGCAAAGAATCAGAATCATCAGCCCGTACTAACTGTTCACGATACTGCTTACAATGGAACTACTTTCAAAGGGAATGACCTTCCAAACTGGACGGCTAATCATTATGAATATGGACTCAATGAAGATTCTTGTTACAATAGATGGCTAGATATTATTGATAAAATGGGAGCCTCAGTATCAGCCGGAGGAGCCCTTGAATTTTATGAATTAGGATTTAATACTCCAAGTGTTAGTTCCATTGAATTAAATCTAGTTACGTCAGGCAAATATCCTTTAACGCCTTCATCAAATGCCGTAGTTCTAAAAAATACGGACTCCATTAATGTAGGAGATAATGAAGGACAATTATCAATTCCTACTGGAACTAATGTTTTGGCTTGGGGAGCAACGACAGCCGGGACATTACCCATAGGATTAGCAAAATATAATTCCGGAATATTCCAATTCAAATACCGTCCTAAATGGGACTCAACTTTGACTTATCCAATAGGATCTAAAGTAATGAGAGCCGGGAAACATTATGAACAAACTCACTCAATAGAATCTACTGGAGATGATCCTTTAACGTCCGGCTCTATTTGGACAATAATTTACATGAGTACAGAATTTGGTAACTCAGTTCAATATTCAGAATGGACAGATGGCTCCTCAGTACTCTTTGTTAATTCCGGCTGTAAAGCCTCAGCAGCAATAGGAGGAACACCTGATTCAGATGGAGATGTAGTATTTGTAAATACTTCAACTCCAACGGCTTCATTCTTTGATCATAATATTATCATAGATGATGGGAAATTCTTTAGAACTTGGGTAAATGATAATGCAATATCTGACACTACATTGGACGCACTATCTTTGCTTCATGCTCCGGGTTTAACTAGATTTACTTTCAATAGAGGTTTCAGAATTTTAGTATCTTCATCATCTCCAACGGCAACTCCATTTACTCAGAACGCAGGACAAGATCAAACTGGAAAATCTTATGCTAACGCAGTAGTTGAATTTAATGACGGAGGATTTACCGGAGCCGATGAATACAAAAATTGGGACGTCAAATATGCTCTAGGAGATTTATCAGCTAATGTGGACGGGGCTCAAGTGGCTTCATTTAATGACGCTAAAGTTTTCAAATGGGATCATGCTACTCAACTATACTATGATATTTCAGGAGATGATTTAGGGAATGATTGTTTTCATCCTTGGGATCAAATTGAGAATGTCGCAGGAGTAGATTTTAGACCTCATACAACTGATAGCACATTATATCCGGACGTAACAAACGGAACTCAAACTTTTACAACTAATTTGAAATCAGCCGTAAAAATAACTTACAATACAGGAGCAGCAGCAATAGATCGTGTAGCAAATAAAGAACTGTATCAGGCTCATTGGATAGGATTTAATCTAGCATTTCCATATCCTTATTCAATTCAAAAATCCTTAGCCAGTACACCAAAATCTAGCGAATCAGTTGGATCTATTTACGGAGGAGGGACATTGAGAGAGCCTGCTACATTAGACACTGATAATATGCACTTAACTCCGGACGGCTCAAGAGGATTTAATCACGGAGATCAATCTGAGGCATACGGGCAATTAGGATCTTTATTCATGTATCTAAGAATGAAAAGAACTTCAATTTTTAATACCATTTTAGACGGGGACGCAAATTTCAGATGTATCTTAACTGATACCTCAGATAATCAGGTTTCTCAGGATTTTGTTCAAAGATTTTCTGATGGAGATGTTTGGCAACCTCAAGACTTGAAACTGTCCGGCTTTAATGCTTGGAGAGGACATAAGCCAAGATATTTCTCATTAGACGGAAATGATATTGCAGATTTAATTACTCCAAAAGAACTAGATGTTCAGAATATTTTTGAGTGGAGAAATTTGAAATTTGTTACTGTGGAATACTTAGATGTTTATGATGAATTTGGAAGATTTGCTCCGGAGGGAAATATTGGAGATATTGACGCAACCGGGATTCAATCTACTCTAGGAGGTAAAATTGAACTATCAGTAGATTCTTTACACTTCAAAAAACCTCTTTTGGTATCTAGTGGAGAGGCAGTTGATTCAGTTAAGCAGAATGTAGAGCCTTCATTTATTCAAAGACCTCATGTTATCCTATATGATCAATTAAAGAATGACGCCAAAACTATGTTAGAAATAGAGCAATTCCAACATCAAGAGTATAACATTAAAACCTCCGGAGAAAATATTTTTGATATAAAGTTTGGAGATTCATTTTATATTCAAGATACAGATATTGTAGAGTCAGGAAGAAATGATGGATCTAAAACAGGAGCAATTTTGCTAGTGGCTAAAAGGATTGAATACTCCATTACAAAGCCTACAACCGGACAGGGTGGTATTGTACGGACAATTAAAGGGGTTAAGAGGTTTACATAATGGGAAAGTCAAGATTTGATAATGTCCCGTCAGGAGTAGAGCAAACTAGACATTCACTTGAAAATTATGGACTAAGTAGAGAAGATAAAGCAAATACAACTTCTTATCAAAATACTCCGGCAGGACGTGGAGCCTCATTAGTCAAGGATCTATATTTATCCACAACTGATGGAGGCAGATTACATTCTCCAATAGGATTTGATAAAAAGACGGCTATCATAGACGGCTCTAATACTGTAAATGTTCAGCAAGGTGGAACTCATTTTGTTCCAAGAATAGTATTAGACGGAACTACATCTACAACTTTAGACACTCTATCAAACCCATTATTTGAAGGGCAGAAAGTTTACCTTCAAGCGTATTCATCCGGGACAATTACCATAGGGACAGCCGGAAATATTCAAACAGGTATATCATTAACTGCTAATCATATCATTGAACTAATCTATGACTTTGACGTGGCTAAATGGATTATGCCGGAGGACGCAGCAACCGGAGGGGCAACAGGGGACAATTTAGGAGATCACACGGCTACAACTGATTTGATTATGACTACACATAATGTTGAACTTACAACTGGGGCATTAACTATTGGAACAGCCGGAGGAGTGTCATTTTCAGGAACTAATAGTGTTTTATCAATAGGAGTGGCTGGAAGTATTGCTCAATTATTTACTGGAAATGATTGTAGATTCTACAAGAATGTGGCTCCAAGTGCTTCGAGTACATGGGATTTGGGAGCCTCCTCTAAATCATGGAATGTATTATACACTGATCAAATTGAAATGCAGAACGGAATTAAAGCAATAGATTTGAATGGAGGTAATTTATTTGATGTTGATTTTGCATTTTTTAATAGTTCAGCGACTTCATGGGTACATGAGGACGCAGGAGGAAATCTTGAAGTTAATGCCGGATCAGGCGATCTCGAATTATTTAGTGGGGCATTATTGAAACTTAATTTATCTCCATCAGGTGTCGAATTATACAGTACACAAAATTGTCGTGGAAACCCAATAGAACAAATGGGACAAATATCCTTTAACTCCACTGGAATTATCTCAGGCTCTAATTATGGATTCTCAGGATTAGCCGGAAGCATTTATTGTAATGTTCAAACCAATGATTCTTTTAATTTCTATACAGGAGGCTCAAGATACATTAGACTACACGATGAAGGAATTGAAGTCATAGACGGAACAAGTGGAAAGGCATGGATCTCCATAGATGAATCTTTGACCGTCCCTACTAGTTCAGATGTATTATCAGATGAGTGTAAATTATTTTGTGTAGATAATGGATCAGGAAAAACCATACTTAAAGTTCAATTTGATACAGGATCTCCTATTACACTAGCCACTCAGGTATGATACTTTAAAATAGTTAATTGAATTTGAATTGATATGAGTAGTCAGCCAAAAGATTTAGGACAAATTCTAGAACAGGCAAGAGGACAAATGGGAAAAGCAAATGGATTAATTTCTAATGCTTTAGACTTTATTTTCAATGAAACCTCTAATGTTATTCTACAACAGCAGGAGGAGATTAAAAGATTGAATGAACTCCTAGCAAAGAAAAACGTCCAAGAGCCTAAAAAATAGAATTAGTTTATTAGTAAACTAGTTTATTTTTATTTTATGAAACCTGTAAAAATAGATGATATATATCATCAAGCCTTAAAGGAGCATTCGGTTTTTTTAGGAAGGGACATGGGCGATGTAGTCCAAGACGCACTTTCCAGAAATGCAGCATTTAAGAAAACATACGATGAGGTTGCTTCAAGATGATGGAATCTCAATTTGATGGCGAATGTGTTTTATGCCATAAAGAGTTCAAAAAAGGAACCCAAATTCATATCTCAAAAGTGAATGATTCATGGGTAAAATGCACAGATGAATCCTGCTTTAAAGAGCAAGGAGGCAAAGTGTATGAGAAGAAATCCGGTGGTAAATTCGGAGGCAAATTTGTAAGCCAAAAATTCCCAATAACTGACGCTCCAAAGATCTATGAGTTGGCAGAAGGGTTATTGAACTGCTTTTTGAAACACCCTGATAGACAAACTGAATCAGAAGATTGGCTATTGAGGGCAGAAGATCAGGCAATATTCATAGAGTCTATGTTCAGAACTCTAAGTCAGAACTTCAAACCTGTGGAGGAGCAAAAATGAGTCATAGAGTCACTGTTTGTATGAGTGATGAGAATAACGCAAAACTCCGAAATCTCCAAAGCAAATGGATTAAGGAAGATCAGAAAAATTGGTCATTCTCTAAAGTCCTTGATAACATCTTAGATGAGGCATTATGACCTCATCTGATTTTTTTTCTTTTTATTCTAAAGCCGTAACTGATGGATTTGATACAGTATGGGTCAATGATGAAGATAACAAAGTGCCTATAATAGACGGCAAGATCTGCTTCATAGATGAGAACACCGGAGGAAAATTTGAATTGTATGTAGTTCAGGTTAAAGGACGTGGAGTTGCTGACGCAGATAAATTAACAAGCCTATCAGCAAAGCATAAGATTGTTCTAAGGATCTTAATTCAGTGGTCTTGGGAATCCTATACGGCTAACCATATCAAAACCTATGTGGAGAGGCATTTCAAGAGTCAAGGTATCAAAATAGATCCTAATCACTACAATAGGACAATTTCTGAATTACTTAGGCAAAAATGCTTAACCATAGACAAGCAAAATCCTCCTCATTACTTCTTGACGCAAAGAGGCAGAGATTGTTTTGAGAGTGGAACCTTTTGAGTAAACGTCAATTCATCAACCACTCTATGAAAAATTGGGACAGTACGGACGGACATGATTGGAAGGAAAAAAACCGAATGACTAACATTTTGAGGACACATCTTGGTCTAATAGGAGGAGTATTTGACGAAACTATATTTGTTAACAAAACTACTTTTGCTTGGCAGAATCATCAGCCCACTGGCTATGAAACTAAGGAGGATTTATTGAGATGTTGGGAGATATTCAAACCTGATATTCTATACCGTAAACATAATTTGATTATAGAGATGGACGGTGATTTTCACTTTAACACAAAAAAAGGAGTAAGACAAACCCATAAGAGAAATGAGCATTATGAATACATGGGAGTCAAATTTGTTTGGTATTACTCCGGGAATGATAACAAAGAAGGAACCTTCATGAATTTGACCGATCAGGAAATTTTAGCCAAATTCAAACAATCTATATAAAGAAAATAACGGTAAACTAGTAAACTATATTAAGTAAACTAGTTTACTTTAGAGTATGGAAAAGCAAATTGATAGAGTTGCAGAAATGAAAGACGTTGAGGGATTTTTCCCTGACGGCAAGGTTTCTGTATATCTTGAAAACTGTTATGCAGTAACATTCACTGATAGAAAAACTGCTTCAAGAAGCAATATGGACTATTGGGAATGTAACGGATTTGATTTGGTCGAATTTGGAATGTATGACGGAAAATTGACAGCCACTTTTAACGTCAATAAAAGACGTTTAATGAGAGGCATTGTCAAAACTGTTCTAGTCGTCAACTAGACTTTTTTATTTTTATTTTTTTTCTTTTTTTATTTCCCATATTCTTAGCTATAAGGAATAAAATCATTTTATTATTATTAGAAGGAAAAATTTAAAGAAATAAAAAAAAATAAAAAAAAAATAAATTTACACTGTTAGAAAAAAAGAGTTGGCTTTATTTATCCTAAATTAAAAAAAGAGATATGGTAAGCAATAGAGAAATGCAACTTTGTTCAAAGATGGCTAGA
>Ga0233439_10003640_pt1 | contig 15748 bp, 15 predicted proteins | sample SI_123_September_6_FD_182713 | JGI IMG/M metagenome (GOLD analysis project Ga0233439, IMG submission 182713) | Seawater microbial communities from Saanich Inlet, British Columbia, Canada - SI_123_September2016_100_MG | ecosystem: Environmental > Aquatic > Marine > Inlet | place: Canada: British... | reverse complement strand
GTTAAAGTTCTTCAGTGCGTCGTCATAATCATGGGTGGAGAGATACATATCCCCCCGTTCCGTCTCATAGTCACCGGGCGGGCGATCCAGGAAAGAATCCATAAATATAGTCGTACCCCCAACCAGGGCCAGGGCGATCACCATGATGAAAATAAAGCGTTTGACGACAGCCGGGTTCATGAGCCGACGCCGAACAGGTAATTGGTGTAAAAAATTGAGAAAACAAAGCTGAGCAGGGCCGCCGTGACACCGGCGCGACGGAACAGGCGTTTCTGATCCTCCGCGTCCGCTGCCTCTCCCTTACGTTGGGCGCGACGGACGGACATCACCCAGATAATTTTGCGGATCGGAAAGAACAGCAACACGGCCAGGGCCATGCCCCAAAACAACCAGTACTGCGGCTGAAAAAGCGATTCCATACCAATACTCTACTCAAAATCAGGCAAATAGGAAAAAGGGGGAAGGACGATGCCCTTCCCCACAATTTCCACACTTAGAATTTGGTAACTTACGATCCCGCAGATTGCGGTTGCACGTCACCAATATCCTCGGTCAGGACTTCAATTTCCTTACTTGGTACCGAAGACATTTCCATCTTGTAGGCCAGGAACCACATCATCCCAACGCCCAAGGCCCAGAATAAAATCTGCCAGGCCCAGATGGACGGAATGCCAAAGGTCCAACCTTCAACGCCGGCATTGGGTGCACCAAAAACGGTATTGCCAATAACCGCGCCCGGGCCCACGCCAAAGAATAACCACGCCAGGGTGATAATCCAGGCGACGGGTACCAGCTTCTTCTTGTCGGCAGGAAGCATGGCATGTTCCCGCAGGAAGTCGTGATAGATCATCCTGTGAGACCGGGAACCTTCATCCTGGGTCATGGCCGAGACAATGACACAAATGCTGAGGTTAAAGATCATGCCCCATCCGGCTGAATGCATGGTCCAGGGCCACCGGCCCCAAGCCAAATCAATCCCGAACGCAGACGCGATGTTCAGGCCAAAGTTCTCGGTAAAGATCACCGCGATCAAGCCTGCCGCCAGACCCAGGGTCGCACCCTGACGGGTGATCCAGGGGAACCAGCACACCGCAGCCAATGACGGCCACATCTGGAAGCCAAAGGCCACCGCCAAACCGCCCAACAACACCAAAGCGTCTGCCGAATATGTCGCCACCAACAAAGCCGAAATAACAATGAAGGCAACGCCCATACGGCCAAACAGCTTTTGCGTGGCATGGCTGGCATCCGGGTTCAGATAGCGCTTGTAGAGATCCCGGGTCAGCATACCGCCTGCCGTTGACATATAGGCCGCGCCGGTGGATTGCATGGCAGCCAAGGCACAAACCGCCAGCAGCCCTACGAACCAGGGTGCCGTATCACCAACCAGGTTGATGTAATGAGGCACCAGGCCGCCTTGCTTGTTTGCCGTCAGGTCCGGCAACACAGTTGCGATACCACCTGCCGCCGCAACAGCTGGTGTGGCGCCCAGGAAATGGGCCCCCATACCTTGTGCTGCGGTAAAGACAAACAGGATCAGGCCAATACCAAAGGAAGAGGCCCAGACCTGCTGCGGTGCAAACGGACGTGGGTCCGTATTGGCGAACGACCACATGGAAAATGCCGGGGCCGATTGAATACCCATCAGGGCAAACATATAGGTCAGGCACATCATCCCGGTCCACAACCCGCCGACAGGTGTCTCCACCCCAAGGCCGGCGGTGAACTGGATCACGCCAGGAATAGCCAGATAGGCATTGTGTCCATCCGGCGTGGCACCCCACTTACCGATTTCGGTCTTGCCCAATGCTGCCATGGCATCATTAAAGGCACCGAAACCGCCCAGGAAGCTGTAGGCGATAAAGCCGATGGAGACGATACCAAAGGCCAGCAGGATACATTGCAATGTATCCACATAGGCCACAGCCCGAAGGCCGCCCGTCGCCACATAGACCAGAACCACCGCTGAAAGCACCCACATGCCCACGTCTTTGGAGATCATGTCGTCCGTCAGGACGTTGAACAAAAAGCCAGAGGCCCCAAGTTGCACACCCAAATACGGAATGGAGAATAGCAGCGCCACCATAACCACCAGGATGCGGATCGCATCACCCTGGAAATAGTCTGATAGCATTTCGCCCGGCGTCACATAGCCGAACCGTTTACCCAACATCCATTGCCGTTTCAGGAACATCACACCGGTGAATGGAATGGTAATGGCGTAGAATGAGGCGTAGGCGTATTGAAATCCGTCGCGGTAGATCAGGCCGGGATGGCCCATAAAGGTCCAGCCGGAAAACGACGTCGCGGTCGCCGCCAGAACAAAGACCCAGATTGATAATCTACGACCGGCAATAAAATAGTCAGTCGCGGTTTTCGCTGACATCGCGCTTTTCACGCCCCAGAAGATGCAATAGCACCAATAGAGCGCCACAAACACGAACAGCCATACTACTTTGGCTTCCATGAGATACCTCCCCGATTAAAAGGGTCCCAGAGAGCTGTTCGTATGCAAAAGAAATGAGACCCAGCCCAGGGACCTGCAAATAAACACACACCCGCCGAGCTCTTGAGCTGCCCTCAAACTGACCGCTCACCATGAATTCGACGCAACGCTTTACACGTACACGGGTACAGGAGAATTGGACCTATCGATGTCTGCCCTAGAGCATTGCCAATCAGGAAATGCTCTGACCTTTAATGCTTAGAGCAATTTTTTGTCATCCCTTAGATAGATCCAAGGGATACAGAATTGCTCTATGTCGTCCTACCAATTGTTATTTCTTATCCTGGGCAGGCTTCGCTTTTAAAACAGTCCATGAAAAATCAACTCAACAAGCTGATTCGCATAGATAATCTACCATTGGTCATAACGCAAAGCAATTGTAAGTCGTATTTTACGAATCACCTTTATGGGGCTCTCTCAGGCCGGCCTGCTCCATCAGGGGGAGGACGTCATCGATCCATTGTTGGCATTCACCAAGATAGTCGACCCAGGAAATCAACAAACCGTCGACGCCCATATTGGAAAGCCGCTCAATCCCGGCCACAATCTGCTCCGCCGTGCCCACCAAGGGGTAGCCGCCGAAACCGGCTTTGAAATGGAACTTGAAGGCTTCCAGCACTTCATCGCTTAGGGTCGCCGATTGGCTGCCGAATATTTCGATCATGTTGTTGACGGCAACATCATCGCCCTGTTCCACCACATAGCGGTGCAGATAATCCCGGGCCTCCGTCTCGGTCTCGCGGCAGACCACATAGACGTGTATCCAACATTGCGATGTGCGGCCCAGATCCACCGCCAGCTTCTTCAATTGCGCAATCTGGGCCCGGTCGCTTGCTTCATCCAGTTGCCGCAGCATGGCAAAATTCATATCCGCATGCTGGGCAGAGAACGCATGTCCGGTAACGGAACTGCCGGCATTCATGATGGGCGGGCGGGGGGATTGCAGGGGCTTGGGCTCGCTCCACAGTCCTTTGCCCTGAAAATACTTGCCGTCGAAATCGAATTCCGCCGTCTCCTGCCACAGACGTTTGACCAGGGTCAGCCATTCGGCGGCATAGTCATAGCGTTCCTCGTGCGGGGGCAGCTGCACACCGAACATATCGAATTCGTCCTGGAACCAACCCGCCACCAGGTTCAGGGCAAAACGTCCGCCTGCGACATGATCAACCGTGGCGGCCATCTTGGCCGCTGCCACGGGATGGGTCACGGGGGCATGCACGGTGGCAAAGATGGTGCTGTAAGAGGTGACGGCGGCGATGGCGGCCGCCCACGTCAGGGTCTCGTAAGTGCGGTGGTTGAAATTGCTTTGCCCGCCGTAGCCTTTCCATCGCCCCACGGGCAGCAAAGCCTCCATGCCCGCAGCGTCGGCCATACGGGCCAGGGCCATGTTGTCATCCCAGTTCATGGCCCAGGCCTCATCAACGTTGGTCACGGTGGAGCCGTGGGAACAGTTAAAGGCCATGACACCGAGTTTGACGCGGTTGGGACTATCAAGCAGGGGGTTGTTCATGTCTGGGACTCTCTTTTGCGGTGGCTCTTGCAGTGGACCTCTTGCAGTAGACGGGCCAGCGTATCACAATGAGGCCGCAGTAGGTAAAGGTGGGAGTTTCACAATGGCGAAGCGTCTGACGGACGACCAGATTAAGCAATATCACAGCGATGGCTATGTCCATCCCGTCGCCGTTTTGTCCGATGAAGAGGTGCGGGAGGCGCGCGCCGCGATCGAAGCGTTCGAGGCCAAATCCGGCAAACTGTTCGATTATCCTGAAAAATCGAAGTCCTATCTGCTGTTCGATTGGGCCGACCGGCTGGTCCGCCATCCGGCTATTCTGGATGCGGTGGAGGATATAATCGGCCCCGACATCATGGTCTATCACACCACCATGTGGATCAAGGAGCCAAAGACGCCGCAGTATATCCTGTGGCACCAGGACGGCACCTATTTTTACCTGGATCCTGCCCTCCATATCACAGCTTGGGTGGCTTTATCGGAAGCTTCCGTCACATCAGGCTGTATGCACGTGCTGCCGGGCAGCCAGAAACTGGGCCAATTGGACCATCAGGATGATCCGGGAGAAAACAATCTGATCCTGCGCGGCCAGGCCATCCTTGGCCGCTTTGATGATGAAGTGGGCGTGCCGATGTCGCTTAAGCCGGGTGAGATTTCACTGCACAACACAGATCTTGTCCATAGCTCCCGCCCAAACGAGGCAGATGACCGGCGCATGGGTTTTGGTATCAGCTATATCCCCGCCCGTGTGCGTGATGTCGGCTCGCCATCCGGCTCCGCCATGCTGGTACGGGGTAAAGACCATGGCCACTTCCGGCCCGAACAGCGTATCGGTGCAGAGTTAAGCCCGGAAGCCTACAAAAACCACGCAGACCTAATGACCCAGTTCCGCGCCCGCCAGGACGCGGGCGCAAAAATTGGGCGTGAAGTCAGCTACACCCAAATACCTAAGAACGCTTCTTAAATATAGGAACCTGAAATATGCCCCCGCAACGACAACTGCAACTGCAATCCACTATCACATCCCAAGGCAAACTTGAAATTGCCCTGGCTGAGGTTGCCATGCCCGAACCGAAAGATAATGAAGTCGTGGTGCGGATCGATGCGACCCCCATCAACCCATCGGACCTGGGCCTGTTGTTCGGGGCCGCGGATATGAGCACGGCAAAGATCGGCGGTAGCGGCAACAGCCCCACATTGACGGCGGATGTCCCCGCCGGTTTGATGAAGTCCATGGCCGGACGCCTGGATCAGAACCTACCCGTGGGTAATGAAGGTGCCGGTGTTGTGGTTGCCGCCGGCGCGTCCGAGGCGGCACAAGCCCTGATGGGCCAGAACGTCGCCATAATTGGTGGTGCCATGTATGCCCAATACAGGGCTGTGCGGGCGGATCAATGCCTTGTCTATCCGGGCGATGTAACGGCGGCAGAGGGCGCCTCATGGTTCGTCAATCCCATGACCGCCCAGGGGATGCTTGAAACCATGCGGGAGGAGGGGCATACCGCCCTGATCCATACGGCGGCGGCCTCAAACCTGGGGCAGATGCTGCAAAAGATGTGTCTGGCCGACGGCATCGATCTGGTCAATATCGTTCGCAAGCCGGAACAAGCGGCCTTATTGAAAGGCCTTGGCGCTACATATGTCTGTGATACCTCGTCAGCAGATTTTATGAATGATCTGACGGAAGCACTTGTTGCGACCAACGCCACCATCGCCTTTGACGCCATCGGCGGCGGCAAACTGCCCGGGCAGATCCTGACGTGTATGGAGCTTGCGGCCAACCGCAATGCGGCGGAATACAGCCGCTATGGCTCCACTGTGCACAAACAGGTTTATATCTATGGCGGCCTGGATATCGGGCCAACGCAGATCAACCGCAATTTCGGCATGATGTGGAGCATCGGCGGTTGGCTGTTGACGAATTTCCTGCAAGCCGCCGGGCGCGAGGTAAACGCCCGCCTGCGCCAACGGGTCGCTGCGGAGATCAAAACCACCTTCGCCTCCCACTACACCAACGAAGTCTCCTTGGCGGGTGTGCTGTCCGAGGAAGCCATAGCCGTCTACAACAAACGGGCGACGGGGGAAAAGTTTCTGATCAAGCCAAACGAAGGACTGTAGCGGGTTAGGGAAGCTCGTACTTCATATGAATGACGAACTCCGTCAACGCGCCGTGGTCTTCCGCCTCCGGATAGGCGTCGGTGTCCGTGAAGCCGGCTGCGCGGTAGAGGGCGTGGGCTGAGGCCATGAATTGGGTGCTGTCCAGAAGCAATGCTGAAAAGCCTAAATCGCCCGCATCCTCGATCAAGCGCTTGATCAGGCCCTGGCCGATTTTCCGTCCCCGATAGGCCGGGCGGACGTACATGCGCTTAATCTCACCCACATTCGCGCGGATTTCCCGCATGAAGGCGATGCCGGCGGGACCTTCATCCTCTTGCGCCAAAAAGACCCGGCCCCTGGACGAGAGGTAGGTTTCAATATCGCCCAGGGAATATTCCAGGGCCGCTTGGCCATCCAGTTCCATGCCATAATGGATCTTTGCCTCGGCCACCACCCAGGCCAGATATTCACCCAGCAAATCCCGGACCGCTGCCAGGTCCCCTGCATTAATGGCGCGGACGATGGTCGTCATATATGTCCCTATTCCGCTGCATCTTCCTGAAAATGGGCATAGTTTTTCTTCGCGAACCACAGCATGTAATCGGTGTAGGTGGCGGGTTCATAGCGCGGTGGATTATCCGCATCCGTACAGCTAGGCAAACAGGTCTGCACATAGTCCGCATGGGCATCAAAGAAGAACGGAATGGCATAACGGTCCCGTCCCGCAATCGAGGCCACGGCCCGATGTGGCGTGGAAAGAAAACGGTGATTGCTCCACCGCCGCAGCATATCACCGCTGTTGACCAGGAACGTACCGGGCAAGGCGGGCGCATCAATCCAGGTACCGTCCGTGCGGCGGACTTGCAGGCCCTCCACCTTGTTCTGGGCCAGCAGGGTTAGGAACGAACTGTCTGTGTGCGGTGCCAGGCCGAACTGGTTATCCTCCGCCTCCGCCGGGGGATAGTGGGACAGGCGCAGGGTATATTGTGGCTCTTCAAAACCCTCGGCAAAGAAATCGTCCGCCAGATCCAGGGCCCGGGCATAAATAGGCAACATGCTTTTCGCCAGCCCTTCCATGGCGTTCATATAGGCGACCGTGGTCTCGCGGAAGCCGTCTAAACCCTCGGGCCACTGATTGGCACCACGAAACCGCTTGTTGTTGACGATGTCGGGATGATCGTTGGGCAGATCACGTTTTAGGAAAAACGCCGCTACCAAATTGGTCTTACGCTCCCCCTCATAAACCTGACTGGCCCGCGAGATGGAGGCACCATGGCCCATATAGCCGATATTATGATTGTTCGCCTTGAGGGCCATTTTTTCCGCTTCATCCAACGCGTGAAACCGGCGGGACGCCTCAAATGTGGCATCAACCAAATCCCGGGGCACGCCATGGCCATCGATAAAAAAGAAGCCGACATTTTCCGCAGCGTATTGCAGCTCCTTCGTGATAGCCGCATGGGCACCGGGCTTGCCGGCCAGAAAATCAGCCAGGTTTAATACAGGAATTTCAGTCTTTGCCATCATGTCGTCTCCGCCAAAATCACTGGGCTTTACCAATTCTACGTTGGCATTGTAGCCTGCTCGCTTGCATATCTTGGCGAACGGTAGCCTTATTGGCGGTTGGAACGCAAGTCAGGCGGGAATTATAGTTGTTGAAGAAGGAACATTTGAGATGATGGAAATCAAACCTCTGGATGCCCCTTTTGGCTGTGCCGTGTATGGCCTGGATGTGGCCGCCGGCGTGGATGCCGCAACCTGCAAGGCATTGCACGAGGCGCTGTATCAACATCGGGTCATGGTCATAAAAGACCAAACCTGCGACGAGGCGGCCTATCTGACGTTTGGTCGGCAATGGGGCGCGCCGATCCCGCATGTCATCGACAGCTCTCGCATGGCAGGTTTTCCCGACATGATGGAAGTTGGCAATACCACCCTGCGGGGCAAGGACGATGATCTGAAACGCAATAGCGCCGCCTTCTGGCATACGGATCAGGCCTATGATGCGGACCCGGCCACGGCGACCATGTTGTTTGCCCGCATAATTCCCGATGTGGGCGGCGAGACCCGGGTCATTGACATGAAGGCAGCTTATGATGGCCTGGATGAAGTTATGAAACAGCGTATCGATACGCTAAACGCTATGCATCTGTACGGTGCCACCTCCGGCAAGGACGGCGAGGCACCGACCGCAGCCCTGACTGATGCCCAGGCAAAAGAAGTCCCTCCAACGCTGCATCCCCTGGTGCGGACCCATACTGTGACCGGGGAGCGGGCTTTATACGGTGTCGCGGGCACCGCCTTTGGTATCGAGGGCTGGGATGCGGCCGAGGGCGAGGCCCTGATTGCGGAACTGAAGGCCCATTGCGTGCAGGACAAATATATCTATGAACACAAATATAAAGTTGGTGAAATCGCCATGTGGGATACCCAGATGACCCTGCATTCCGCCAAGCACATTGGGGCACCGAACGGTCCGGGAACGGAGCGTTTGTTATGGCGTATCAGCGTCCGTGGTAAACCGGCGGTTTTCCAGTAGCATCAAATATGTTCTAACTAGAAATAACCTGAATAAATCAAATAGAGAGCTGTCATGATCATTGAACAAATTTGGACCGGGAACGCCTATCGGAACTTCAACTATTTGATCGTCTGCCCCGATACGGGCGAGGCCATGGCGGTTGACCCCCTTGATCATGAAAAATGCCTTGGCATGGCCAAGAACAACGGCTGGAATATCACCCAGGTTCTGAACACCCACGAACATGGGGATCACACAGGCGGCAACGATGCTGTTATTGCTGCGACGGGTGCCAAGTTGCTGGCCCACAAGAACGCCAAAAATGCCATTCCCGGCATGGACCGTGGACTTGATGCGGGCGATGTCATCAAGATCGGCAGCTCGGTCGAGATTGAGGCCCTGGATACCCCCGGCCATACCATGAGCCACGTCTGCCTGTTGACCAGAACCGATCAGCCGGCCTTGATCTGCGGCGATACCATGTTCAATGCGGGCGCGGGCAACTGCCACAACGGCGGCCACCCGAATGAGTTATACGACACCTTCGCCAACCTGCTGGCCAATCTGCCCGACAACACCCTGATCTATCCCGGCCACGACTATATGTCCGGCAACCTGGGCTTCACCCTGGATCGGGAGCCTGACAACGCCAAGGCCAAGGCACTGTTGGATGAAATCGGCAACCAGGATCCCAACCAGGCCCTGGTTTCCACCATGGCGTTGGAGAAAGAAATCAACACCTTCCTGCGCCTGCGCAGCCCCAGCGTCATCGCCCAGTTGCGGGAGAGTTTTTCGGATTTGTCCGACGATCCCACACCACGGGAAGTGTTCCTGAAATTGCGGGAATTACGCAACAGCTGGTAATACCAACGCGCAGTGATATATGGTTAATTTTCTTAATTAAGACATGCGTTCGGTGCATATCTAGCCCCTGATTTTTGCAATTGTCCAAAGGCTCTAACGGGCTTATCTCCCGCCTATACAAATTCACAATAATAGGCGTGGCGATGGGTTGGGATGATCCGTGCCGCCCTTTTTTGAAGGTTCGGAACAATGAATTTCATGAAAAAGCTGGTCAGCATAGTCTCCCACCTCGGCGAAGTCGCCGACCACAAGACCTTCCCGCTCTACGCCACGGAACATCCCGTCGCCAAGGGCATCAGTCTGACCGCCCAGATGTTGGAAGCCAGGGTCGGTCGCTAATCGGCATTGCTATCAGCCGGGCTGTGTTCAAGGTCTCGTGATCGCATGTGATTGGCATTCCCCCCTGGGGCAAGCCAAATTGCAGTTACGCGAACAGTAAAATACCAAAACCAAATCACGTGACCAAAACAACCAGCCTGGAGGCTCCTGTTATGTCGAACCCAACCGCAAAAACCCGCACCGCGAAAGCTGTAAAAACGGTTCTTGGCTCCGTCGCCATTGCCGCTATGACCGCCACTGCTACATTGCCAAGCGCCCTGGCGTCCTGCTCGCCGGCGAAATCCTGCAATCCCTGCGCGGCGAAAAAAGGCTGTGGTGCGTGTAATCCATGCGCAGCCAAGAAAAAAGGCTGTGGTGCCTGCAATCCTTGCGCGGCGAAAAAGGCCTGCAGCCCCTGCAATCCTTGCGCTGCAAAGAAAAAATAACCAAAACAGCCTACACAGACAAAACCCCGTCGCGTTGCCTTCCCGGCGCGGCGGGGTTTTATTTTGTGTCGCCATGAATTTTACGCCAAGGTAGCTGCCAAATAGTCAGCCTGTTTGGGAGCTACTGCATGCTTGAGTGCCAGAGGCATATGTTCGATGTGCCGCGCGAAATCGCCTATTTCAATTGCGCCGCATTTACACCCTTTCTGTTGTCCGTGGCGGAGGCCGGTCGGGCGGCAGTTGAACGACGGGTGCATACCTGGAAAATCAATTCGACCGAACTGCCCGAGGGGGCCAATCAGGCGCGCGCAGTGTTCGGGCGGCTGATCAACGCCGAACAGGATGCCATCGCCGTGATACCGGCAACCTCTTACGGCATGGCGGTGGCAGCGGCCAACCTGGACCTGGGCGCGGATCAGAATATCGTGGTGGTGGAAGATCAATTCCCCTCCAACTATTATATATGGGTTGAAAAAGCGGCGGCAGCGGGTGCCGTCATGAACGTGGTTCCACGCCCGGATAATGGTGATTGGACCCCCGGGGTGCTGGCTGCCATTGGCCCCGATACGGCGATTGTTACACTGCCCCCCTGTCATTGGATGGACGGCAGCCTGCTGGACCTGGAGAAAATTGGCGTCCGTTGTCGCGAGGTCGGGGCCGCATATGTCATCGACGGCACCCAGGCCATCGGTGCCCAGCCCATGGACATTGCGAAAATTCAGCCGGATTTTCTGGCCTGTTCCGCCTACAAGTGGCTGCTGTCACCATACACATTGGCCTTTTTGTATGCCGCACCCCACCGCCGGGCCGGCCGACCGCTGGAACTGCACAGCGGCAACCATGATCCCGGCCAGTTGCAAGGCACCTACAGCACAGCCCTGCGCCCGAACGCGGCCCGTTATGACATGGGGGAACGCACCAATCTGACATTATTGCCCATGGCCTGTGTGGCGATGGAACAATTGCTGGACTGGGGCATCGACGGGATTGAGGCCTACCTGGGCAGCCTGACGGATCGGATCGCCGATGAAGCCGGTCGACGGGGCTATAGCCATCCCCCGCGCGAACACCGGGCCCGCCACTTCATTGGTCTAACCCCGCCCGGCGGCGTGCCGGAGGGTTTGGTCGATAAACTGGCCGCCGAAAATGTCTATGTCGCACCGCGGGGGCCCTGTATTCGTGTCAGCCCGCACATGCATAATGATTTTGAGGATATTGAACGCTTGTTCGACGCCTTGGATCGGCACTTACCTGCGTAGGAGCAAAAAATGGAAATGACAGGCATCCCCTTTGGCACCACGGACTGGTCCGCGATCACGCCAGAGGAACATACGGGTGAAACCGGTGCCGCTTTTTGGCGGACGCAGAATTTCGGCGGGATCCGGGTGCGCCTGGTTGAATATACACCAGGCTATTTGGCGGATCATTGGTGCGTGAAGGGTCATATCCTGTTCTGCCTTGAGGGCGAGCTGCACACAGCGTTGGAAGATGGCCGGGAATTCACTTTGACCCCGGGCATGAGCTATCAAGTGGCCGACAATGCGGAACCGCACCGATCCTCAACCCCCCAAGGCGCGAAATTGTTCGTCGTCGATTAGACCCAGAACACTCAAATAGAAAGCAATGGCCAAAGAATCCGATCTCTATGCGCCCGTGAAGGCTATGCTGGAAGGCAAGGGATACCAGGTTAAGGGGGAGGTGAACGGCTGCGATGTGGTCGCCGTAAAGGACGGTGCCCCGGCAGTAATCGTTGAACTAAAACTGGCGTTTTCTCTGGATTTGGTGTTGCAGGGCATTCAGCGGCAAAGTCTTGCCGACGACGTCTATCTGGCCATCAACGCCCCCGATACACCGCAAAAGCGCAAGAATTGGCGCAGCCGGCAGCGGGGCTATGTCAAGCTGTGCCGTATGTTGGGCCTGGGTTTGATGCTTGTTCAAGGCTCTACGACGAAAATACTGCTCGACCCCACCCCTTATGTGCCGCGCAAGAACAAACGGCGGCAGACCCGTCTGATGAACGAGTTCATGGCCCGCGTCGGCGACCCCAATATGGGGGGCATCAACCGGACAAAGATCATCACCGCCTACCGCCAGGATGCCCTGCGTTGCGCCGTGGTACTGTCCGGTTGTGACAGCATGAAAGTCGCAGAAATTAAGGCCGCAGCCGGCGTACCCAAGGCGGCATCAATCCTGCAAAAAAATTACTACAACTGGTTTGCGCGTACCGCGCGGGGGATCTATTGCCTGACCCCCACAGGTCAACAGGGTTTGAAGACTTACGCCGAAGCCCTGCCAGCCCTAAACGAAAACCCCGCCGCGCAGGTCTGACCGGCACGGCGGGGTTTGTATCGAATTCATAATGACCGCAAATTACAGTCTTTACGGGTTACTGGCTTTACGGATTACTGGGCGGCAGAGGCACCTTCCTGCTTGATCTGCCGGGCCGTTTCGTCCAGCGCATTGGTGAAGCGGTCAAACATTTCATCAATTTCATCGGACGTGATGATCAAGGGCGGGCAGAAGCCCAGAATATCGCCGGGCATGGCACGGGTGATCAGGCCATGTTCCTGGCACGCATTCTGGATCAGGGCGCCAATTTTGGCGGCGGGGTCATAGGAACGCTTGGTCGCCTTATCGGCGACAATTTCCACCGCACCAATCAGGCCAACACCGCGGGCATGGCCCACCAGTTCATGTTCGCCCAATTTGGCGATGCGCTTTTGGAAATGGGGCGATACCGCTTTCACATGGCCGATGATGTCCCTTTCCTGCATCAATTCCTGGGTCCGCAGGGCCACAGCGGCGCAGGCGGGATGGGCGGAATAGGTATAGCCGTGGCCGAACAGGCCCAGTTTTTCGGAATTTCCACGCAAGCCCTGGAAAATCTCCTCACTGATCATAACGGCGGAAATAGGCAGATAGGCGGATGACAAAGCCTTGGCGCAGGTCAGGATATCGGGCTTGATACCGAACGTCTGACTACCCCACATGTTACCCGTACGGCCGAAGCCGCAGATCACTTCATCGGCGATCATCAGGACTTCGTATTTTTTCAAGACCGCCTGGATCTTCTCAAAATAGCCCTTTGGCGGGACGACGACGCCGCCGGCACCCATCACAGGTTCGGCAATAAAGGCGGCAACGGTCTCGGGCCCCTCCTCCAGGATCATATCTTCGAGGGCCTGGGCGCAACGGCTGGCGAAATCTTCCTCTGACTCGCCGTCTTCTGCACCGCGATAATAATCCGGCGTCATGGTGTGGCGGACAAAATCCAGGGGCAGATCGAAATCAGCCTGAGCATAGGGCAGACCCGTCAGGCTGCCCGAGGCGACGGTCACCCCGTGATAACCGCGCAGGCGCGAGATAAATTTCTTTTTCTTGGGCCGACCGCGGGCGTTATTGAAGTACCAGACCATCTTAACAGCCGAGTCGTTAGCTTCAGAACCGGAATTGGCAAAAAATACCTTAGAAAATTCAACCGGGGCAATTTCCTTCAGCCGTTCCGCCAGATCAATGGCCGGATGCACCGATTTACCGGCAAAACTGTGATAATAGGGCAGCACGGTCATTTGTTCCGTCGCCGCCTTAACCAATTCTTCCTCGGCGAAACCGAAGGACGCGCACCAAAGACCGGCCAGGCCTTCGATATATTCCTTACCGCTTTCATCGGTGACATAAACGCCACGCCCTTTGGTGACGATCTGCGGACCCGTTATTTCATGGGTCGCCAGATTGGTGTAGGGGTGGAGTACATGGGCAATATCCCGGCTTTCCGGAGAGTTGCCGCGATCCGATGTGCGATCAGTCATTCTATGGTTTCCTTTCCTGGCATCACTGCCTATTGGAGTTAACCCATTTCACGCTTTCTAGCTGCTGAAGTCAAAGCCTGGAATAGGAATTTTTTCTATCTTTTGTCTCCACCGTTCCGGCGATGCGTCCTAAACTAGGGCCGATTAGGTAATTAACCGGGTAGTAACATGCATCTTGAGGCAGTGGCGGCAGATAAAATATTCCGTGAAGAGGTCCGGAATTTTCTGGATAAGCATCTATCGAAAGAGCTGCGTCAGGCGGGCCAGCGCACCACGGGCATCTGCAGCCCCCATGCGCCCGGTATGGCCTGGCAAAAAATTCTCTACGCCAAAGGCTGGGTTGCGCCCAGTTGGCCGGTGGAACATGGCGGCCCGGGATGGAGCCCTATGCAACGCCATATTTTCGCCACGGAATGCAATTTGGCGGATGCACCCATTATGGCGCCCATGGGCCTGGACATGGTTGGTCCGGTTATCATGGGCCACGGCAATGCGGCGCAAAAGGCGTTTTATCTGCCGCGAATCCTGTCGGGCGAAGATAGCTGGTGCCAGGGCTATTCCGAGCCGGGGTCGGGCTCTGATCTAGCCTCGTTGCAATGCCAGGCGGTCAAGAATGGCGATAACTATATAATCAACGGCAGTAAAATCTGGACCACCCATGCCCAGCACGCCGATCGCATGTTCTGTCTGGTGCGCACCAAGAACGACGGCAAGCCACAGGCAGGGATTACTTTTCTGCTGTTGGAAATGAACAGCCCCGGCGTCACTGTGGAGCCGATCATAACACTTGCCGGCAATCACGAGGTCAACCAGGTCTTCTTCGATGACGTTCAGGTACCCCAGTCGAATATTGTCGGGGCGGAGAATGACGGCTGGACCGTCGCCAAGCACCTGTTGGAGTTTGAGCGCGGCGGCCGGGCCTGGGGTGCCCGCTTGCACGGCGCCATGGCCATTCTGCGGCAGCTGGTCGAAGCCCGCAATTTGAACAGCGGCACTTTTAACCAACGCCTGGCCGGCCTGGCCGCAGAAATAACAGCCGTGGAATTTACGGAACAACGGGTAATTGCGGAAATGACCAAAACAGGTCGCATCGGCCCAGCGTCATCGCTGCTAAAAACCCGCGCCGGAACCGTATTGCAGGAAATCAGCGAATGCGCGGTCGAGGTGCTGGGCAACTATGCCGTCCCGCATCAGCCTGAGGCCAGCCAATGGGGCAGTAATATTGAACCTATTGGCCAGATTGACGAACTGGCTGTTGTCGGGCGATACCTTGACCTACGGGCGCGCTCTATCGCTGGCGGTTCCAATGAAGTTCAGCGTAATATCATGGCAAAGCTGGTTTTAGGCATGTAATAGCTGACAATCTTGGATATTGGAACGTCACAGGGCTGCAGGCGCGAAGGAGTAATGAATTATGGATATGGAAATGACGGCGGCGGATGCGGCCTTTCGTGATGAGGTGTGCAATTTTTTTGACGCCAAGCTAACCGAGGATATGCGTGAGGCCTCGAACCTGACATCGGGCGTTTTTGCGGAAATGGAAATTGGCCGCCGTTGGCATACCGCGCTTTATGAGCAGGGCTGGATCGCACCTGCCTGGCCGGAAGAACATGGCGGCACCGGTTGGACGCCCATGCAGCGCTATATCTATGATTCCGAGGCGGGGGCGGCAGGGGC
>Ga0233439_10003638_pt1 | contig 15751 bp, 11 predicted proteins | sample SI_123_September_6_FD_182713 | JGI IMG/M metagenome (GOLD analysis project Ga0233439, IMG submission 182713) | Seawater microbial communities from Saanich Inlet, British Columbia, Canada - SI_123_September2016_100_MG | ecosystem: Environmental > Aquatic > Marine > Inlet | place: Canada: British... | reverse complement strand
GAATGTATAAAAATACTGTCCAAAGAGTTTAGAAACATAACAACAAAAAAAGTCCTAGATAAAATTCCCAAATTCAGAGTAGATGAATCATGGGATGAAATCAGTAAAACATTTCAAAATTAGGCATGAAATAGTAGAAAAAGTGGGCCTAATGAGATTCGAACTCATGATCACCGCCATGTCGAGGCGGTATCCTAACCAGCTAGACTACAGGCCCACAAGAAAAATTCAATTTTAGAGTCTATTAACAGTTACAAAAATCAATCAGATGCAGAAATCCATTGTTTCCAATGTTGTGATAATAGTCTTGAATAAACAACCCGATTTGCAATAGAAGGAATACAGCTGATAAAATGATTCAAATCAATAATTCCTTTTTGATCTAACTGAACTTTTTCAAAATATTCATGTGTTCTGAGTTTAATTTGAGATGAAGGTCCCCAATCTTTTTGATTATTCAAAAAAGCATCAAAAAGCATAGATACATCAGCCATCAATTCTGTATCTTCTAATACATTGGGGTAAAAATTTGCAATATGAGAAATTAATGCAGGAGGGTTATGATACACCACATTATCTTTTAAAATAAACAAAGGGAATAGATTCTCTATTGCAGAATGAATGTTATCATCTAACGCTTTGTCAGTATCAATAAATTTTAACATATCAAAATCAATTTGACTAATTAAATTGAGTATGTTTTTCTTGAATTCAGAAAAACTTCCAATTCTACAAAGTAACTTATTGTCATCAATTTTTTGTAATTTTTTCCATGCAGCAAGTGCAACAAAATGTTTTATATCAAAAACAATTTTTGGACCTGTTCTCCCAATGACTACAAAATTAGAAAAATGCATACCAAATCTTTTAGGACTAATACTTTTAGCAAATATACAGTTTATCAAATCACCATTTTCTAACCCATCTAAGACATTTTTAGTTACAAATGTATTCTGAGTTGTTGTTTTAATTTCATCACCAGTATCAATCAAAAATGTAACTTTAGCACGACGTGTAGTTACAGGCGTGGTTTCTGAAATTAGGTATATTTTTTCTTCAGTATCATTAATTTCATCAATTTTAGCAATTGTTTTTCGTGGCACAACAATATCCACAATACTAGAAGGTCTATCATAAATGAAATTATGAATCACAGAATGATTGTTTCTTTTTTCAACTTTTTTAATATTAATTGCCTCAGATTTTCCATTAGAATAAGATTTTAAATCATAGTCAACATAATCCCCTTTAGATAAAATATCAGTAGTTGAAGACGTTTTAAAATATACATTTGGAATTCCTTTTCCTACATCGATAAATCCAAATTGTTTTTCAGGGAAAAGTGACATTATTTTTCCCTTAACAGTTACATCAGGTAAATTCCAATAACAAAATTCAAAACACATTCTGATTTTTTCTTGAATATTTTTATTTTCTATTCCAACATATTTTTCTGCATATTGTTTTTGGAACCGATTAAGTGTATCAACAGAAGGAGGAGTCTGAGTTTTGGATTTCATTTGAAATACAGTAAAATTATCATAATTTTTGTCGGTACTAGTTTCCTCTTCAATTATTGAACCGTATGGAACATGCATTGTAAGATGGTTTAAAGTTGGGATGTATGATGGAATAAAAACATAAGTGAATTCTGAGTCATTTTCATTAAAAGTTATAGAATCAAAATGCGTTCTAAAATGCTGTAATTCACGAGGTACAAATTGAATAATAGGTTCTCGTAAATTTATTTTAAGGTAGGAATTCCCCTTTACACCTTTGATTTCATTTTCATTAATATCATTAAATGGAAGATAATCTTTGATTTTTTTTTCCATGATTTTACATTCGGCAATTGAAGTGAAACTATATGTTGGATCAAAATTAGGCAATACTTTCTCTAATAACTTGTATGTTTTTTCATGATCAGGAAATTCTTTCAATAGTCATTACCCTCTTCTATTGCTTGAGATAGACGAATCATCATATCATCCATCATACTAACAGATTTTCCAGAAATTTTTATCATCATTTCATAATTATGTTCCAATGCCTGCCTAGAAATGTTTGCAGACCCCACTAATGCAAATTTTCTATCGATGATAGTAAGTTTAGAGTGAAGAATCATATTTTTCCCATTTCTTTTAGGATCAAATAATCTTAAAGTGAAATTTTCAGGAAATTTTTCTGAAAGTAATAATAATTTAGTACGGGAAAATTTTTTAAGATTTTCATCATTGTTTACTATAATCATTACTTTTTTTCGTCCTATCAACTTATTTTGAATAATTTCAAAGAATTCTATAACATCAGGATTTTCATGTCCCATAGAAAATGCAGAAATGGTAATAGAACTTCTTGCAGATTCAAGTGATTTAAAAAATAATGAACGAATATCAGTAGTCATCTCACCAGACCAAATCATTCCTGATGAAGCAATTTTTTCAACTATTCCACGATTAGAACTCATGGCATAGTGTCCTTGACTAGATTTCTATCAAGATTCCTATTTTGATAATTACATGTAGTTTCAGATAAAAGCTCACATGCATGACAACAAGATCCTTCTTTTTTGTCTTCTGCAATTTTTCTTTCAGAACAAACAGGATCATTAGAACAAGAAAGAATTCCATTAGCTGTTTTTTTGAATAATTCAGTCATGAATTCTTTTTTAGCCAAACTAACCAAACCACCTAAAGTACCATCACTTCCAGTTGCAGAAGTGTAAATCAAAATTCCACTTTGGTATTTTCCAGTTCGTTTATTTTTTTTACAGTACACACGTTCACCAAAAGATACAATTGAAAATCCAGAATCAACTGTAAGGTTAAGTAACAATTTATGACACAAAGTATGCCACCAAACAAATCTAGAATTAGATTTTGTTATTTCTTGTTGTAATTCATCTTTTTTCAACATATCAATTTTAGAAAAATTTTCTAAATATTCATCTAGTTTCTTGTTAATAGTATTCCAAGTATCGATATCTGTGGATGATGAACGATCAATAGGATTTAGTCCTCCAGCACCATCAATATCAGATTCTACAATATCAATAAAAATGCCTTCTCCAAAATTTTCATCACCAAGATACCATCTAGTTGTTTCATCTTCATCATCATAGTAGTTGCTCTTAGTAACTAGTTCTCCAATTCTACTATTTGCCAAATCTTCGACAGAACCAGTTCCTCCTACCTCTCTAGTATATCCAACTTGAGTTTTAATTACATGTAATTCCTTAATTGGGGTAATTCTAAATTTAACACCAAATTCTTTAGATTCAATCAAAATTCGATCTTCAATATTTACATAAGCATGTTTTTTACCGATTGTGGCAGATGGGGGATATCCAGTTTTTGCAGCTTCTAAAAGACTAGTTAATTCCTCATCATTTGATTCAGATTCTGAAAGGGATTTCTGATCACCCATATTTTGAATATTTTGTTTTGATTCATTTACCATATCTTTAACGAGCGGAATTAATTCATCTTCAGAAGTTTGTTCTATTTCATTTAACGTATCAGAAGTAAACACATCTAATTGTTTTAATTCAGATACAAGTTTAGATTTATTCAGCTTGGGATTGTAATGTAAAATAGTACGCAGTACAGTCACATGAGGAACCAATTCTTTATAGAGTAAACCAGAAATTTTTGGAATTTGAACTGAAGTTAAATTTTTTGCAGAATGTAATCCAGTAGAGTTACGCAATACCAATCTTGCAAGAGAAACAGGTACTCCTTTGTCATTCTTATCTTTTTCACAATAATATTTTTGATCAAAATTAGGATTAACTTCAGGAAATTGTGCACTACAATCTAAATGACCATTCATAGATTTTAATTTCAATCCATCTTTACCAAGATAGTCTATTTTCATATTACATTTAGTACAACTTATTATGAAATTATCACCTCCAATATCTCTCCACTCAAAAATTTTATTCGTACATGTGCTTCCTTTATGAACCAATTTTGGCCAATAAAGATCTTGTAAATGACCACGAGTACATGCCTGAACAAATCTTATAGGAACACCTCTAATAGGAACAAGGTTTTGAGCACGACATTTAGGACAATCTAAAATAATATTATTATGCGAAGGTTCAGAAAATTGCATCAAAATTGTATATCCTTTATGTTGTGTACAAATTCCCCAACGAGGAAAGATAAATCCCCGGATTATACTTTGTGTTTCTTTAATTGATAAATCAGCATTAGTAGGTAAACTAAATACTCTAATATTTTTCTCAAAAATTTTATCAGGCTTAGAATTAAAATGTCTCAACATCCGCTCCATTCTACTATCAGTGATTTCAAATTTGTATAATCCAGTTTTTCCAACTGAGTTAGGTTTAGAAAAACTAATACTAGCTTTAGTTCCTGAACGTAATAATTCTTGTACTAATGCACTAAGTTGGGGCATTAGTATTGAACCTTCAACAGTAGGAGTTAATGCGCCAGGACCATTTCGTGTCATAAATTGTGAGGGTCTGATTGGAGTTACTTCCATCAGTATAACTTCTCCCCAAGTGCTGTTTGAGATTCAACTTCTCTTAAAGATGTTCGAGTGTCATTAAATGCAATTTTCTTTTTTTGAATTTTATGGGCAGGCGTACCCAATACAACATTGTGTTTTACTTCATCACGATACATGAAAGAATAGTCATAATATTCTAAATCATCATTTTCTTTAGCTGCATTTTTTGCAGCATTTTCCCATAACAACATTGCCTTATCAAAAAATTCTTCAAAATCATTTTCATCCATTCTTCTAATTTCTGTGATATCATTAGAACATGCGATATTTTTCATTAATTTAAAAATAGATTTAACTTCAAGATTAGTTTTATTTTGTAATACAGCATTCCCATTTATTCGAGGTACCCATGCTGCTGGAACAAGGTTATTATCAAATGAAATTCCATTTCGCAGAGCAGCTACAATTACAGGTCCTAAATAAGTCCGCATTGTTTTGTCTGAAAAAGGTGACGCAGTGATTGGTTCAACATATCGATGAATAGTTCTATGATAACCAACAAAATTTTCAAAGTGATTCAAATCCCTATATCTTCCAGATTTCAACCAAGATACAACCAATCCGGGACCATTCCTACCCACCCTACCAGTTGCTTGTATGTATTGAGATGTTGTTTTTGGTTGATTCATGACAACCATTAATCCAAGTCGGTTAATGTCAATTCCAGTACCAAAAATAGGAGTGGTTAGAAGGGAATCCACAGTATTTGGAATAGTATCAAGTCTTTCTAAAATTCCAGGAAGATCAGTGGCAGGAGTTTGACTAGACATCTCAATTTTTTTCTCAAAATCAAGTACCCTAAATCTAGATTTTAATTTTAAACGAATTGGTAATTCTTTTGTCAAAGTAATTGCAGAAGAGGCATTAGTAAAATCACCCAACACATCTTTGGTTTTTCCATCGACAGTTTTTTGAACATATGATGTAGAAAAATAACATGCTTCATCATTTTCGCCTGTTTGAAAATTACAAGAATTATCCTCACTCATTAAACAAATCCAAATGGGTAAACCAGATTCAAGTTCAAAGGGGTCTTTTAACTCAATAATATTTTCACCCCCTGTACAAGTAATTATGGAATCTTCATTACTACATTCACATACAATTTTTTCAGGTTTACCATCTTTATCATTAAATATTGCTACAGATATTTTTCCAGTACCTTTTTTGTCTGGATCTCCTTGACAAAATATTGAAATGGTTGATGCAGTAAATGTTTCATTTGGAATAATTTTATAAAATCTAATACCTTTACTTTTAATTTCACCAAATCCTCTAGAAATAATATTTTCATGAACTCGTGGACTGAATGATTTTACGTCTCGGTAAATATCATCTAAATAAAAATTTGATGTTCTAGCAAGTAGTTGTAAATCACTGAAAAATCCCACCAATGTACCATACAAATCAGTTTCTAATTCTACAAATTTTTCAAATGTATGAATATCTTTTTCTTCAAGTTTTTCTTTTTCTCGTTCAAACTTTTCTACCAATCCATATTCTTCTTTTTTTGGATTCTCACATATTTTAAAAATTTCACTTAGTAAAACTGCCCATATTTTAACAGGAATATTGTAAACACCAATACCTGCACAAATTCCAAGATACAATCTTCCAGAAATATCTTGAGAAGAAGAAATATCATCATCAAGTTCTGTAAAATAATTACTTGTAGAAGATATTCCAGGACGAGGGAATACATTAATTTTTTTTCTGTAAACAGAAGCAACCTGAGATTCAGATTCTTTTATTGTTGCACTTGATGCAATATATTTGGGAGATTGTTTTTCATTTGTACATAGTAGATCCACTGCCATTTCATAAATTCCAACCATACTCCCCAAAGGACCTTCAATCAAATGAAGTTCATCTTGAATTATCAAATTAGGAGGACTAAAAGGAAGTACAGGCGTAAATTCTGAATCTCGAAGTTTATGGGCCTGTTTTGAATCAGTATCTAATGGGGTATGAAACATTTCTTTTCTAGGAACCCCATCTCGTTCATCCCTACCATACCCATACTGATTATGAAATACATCTACATTTCCAAATATTCCAGAACATCTATGATCAAAGGGCATTCTAGCAAATTTATCAACAGTAGCAAGCACAAAAGTTGGGCATTTTGAATATACTTGAGTATCCACAGTAAATGCAGAGATAGGGACTGAAGTGGAAAAGTGAGGATCGTTTGGGTCTTGAAATGGAGATGCAACAGTTACTAGCATATTTTTAACGGGACGTTCAAACCAGTTGGTTTTCTTTTCGTTTAATTCACAATCTACAAAATTTGTGCAATGAATTGAATAATCAAATGGATTATGATTAGAATTACTTATAAAAAAATATCCTGGTCGTGATGCTGAAGTTGATTCAATAGGATCAAATTCAGAATTACTTATTTTTTCTTTTACTACATCTCTCCACCATTTATCAATTTCATCATCAGGCTTATCATTAAGAATTGTAACATTTGCTTGAAATAACACATGAGGTTCAGTATTTGAAAAAGTATTTTCACTAGAAGTAAATTGCACATCAGATATTTTAATAAATGAATTTGGAGAATTGAATTGTTCATCATCAATTTTATTTAATTCTTGGATTGTTTTTGAAGTTTTAACAAGCCAAATAATTTTTGTTTTAACATTTTTTTTAAGTGAGTGTGTTGCCAAAATATTTTTACAACAAGGACAAGTTGCTAGTTGCGCAGGTTCACCACTAGTATCATTAATTTGATTTGATACAGTATCACGAATTTTTTGACGTGTTAAACTTCCTACAGTTTGTAAAGTGACAACATTACTTGTCCGGCTTTTAAAATACGGAAAAGTATTAGGGGTGATTCCACCTCCAATCCATAAACCAAGAGAAATTCTAGAATTTCCCCACAGATGGTCAGCATCATACAATTGCTGTAAATCAGGATCAGCAAAAGTCTTAGAAGGGGACCAGTTTTGTACACGCAGAAGATCAGCAGAAAGAATTGAACCTGATGCACGTGTAAATTGTTGTATGGTCAATAAACGTAAAGTATACCGAGATAGAACAGTTGTCCCACCATCATTTTCAAAACCATCAAATTTTGTTAATCGTCTAAAACCAATAGTAAATACACTCAACCCCAAATAGGCTTCAGTTTTACCACCGCCAGTTGGAAACCATAGGATTTCACAGGTTTTGCTTTCGTCTTTATCAATACCTGCAACACCTCTCAAAGATTGTAACATGAATGCCATTTGAAATTCTCTCCATTTCAATCCCGCAAATTTCTTATCGCCACGATTATCCCATTGCATTTTTTTAGACATCACTTTATTCATAAAACAAAATGCAAGTTTTGCACGTTCATTATTACAAACAAATTCAATTCCTTGATTAATTTTAGATAATGAATCATTACAAAGTTCGAGATTAGTTTCTGCAGTTTTGAGAAGATTGTCAGGTAAATTCATTGTTTTAAGTTCATTTTTACATTTCAATATCCAATCATTGTACTTTGAAGAAATTATCTCCAATTCTTTTTTTAATTCTGTTGCATCCCACATATCTGCAAGTTTTTCTGCATCAAATACTGGTTTCCCAGTTAAGTTTGGTTGTAGAATTGTATAAGAAGGAAAATAATCAGTTCGAACATCAGGTGCATAAAATTTTGTTTTAAAAATATCTGGAAATTTTTCGTTAAAAGTTTCAGTCCACATGCATTTTGAGAATTCAGTGGATTCACGTTCAGGATCAACATCATTCCAAATTGCACCACATTGATGACCTCTAACCTTTGAAGTTCGTTCTAAATATGCAAGTGAATCTCTAGATTCAATAGTATTAGGTTTAGGTGGAATAATATCATCAAGAAAATTAATTTCTGTACCTGTAGAACATTTTACTCGTATTTGAGGTTGAAAAATTCTATGCTCCTCATGTTCTCGTTTATCAATTTTTAAATTAAATTTTGTTTTGTTTTCAAGATAAATTGATACAGTGTATGAACCATCATTTGAATCATTTTTCTTCTTGTGAATATGAAGAGTAGGACCTTCTCTAGTTACATGTTTTTCCTCAAAAGATTTTTCAGAAAATAAATTATAACTTTCATCTTCAGAATCAGAAATTTCTATTTCTTTTGTAACAAAATAGTTTGGGACCCTATTGTAAAGACCATATTCATATCTATCAAATCCATTTTTTAGCTCATATCTTGCCCAAGTACAGCAGATAGTGAATTTGATAATTCCAGATTTCGCAGATGTTGAAAATGACAACCCCATAGATTTTGAACCTAATCTGGGATCTAATGAAGACTCATGAAATGAATCATCATCATCAGATTCACTAGATTCATTATTTTGTATTAATTTGTATATTCCTCGTTTATTTTTAATTCCGTTAGCACTTGAAAATCCAGGATCATTTAGTCCTACAGGATCAGGCATAGCAGTAATATCATCAGGAATAAAAGATGTGGAAAGTATACCTACAACATATTTTGAAAACGGAAATTCAACTTCCTCTTCAGGCCCAAACTCAGGTCCTTGTAATTTTTCATAAAGGGACTTTACAAGAGCATTTCGAATCAAGTCAAATGCACTCAATAAAAACAACTTTTAAATTTTTCATATTTTCATATAAAAGATCAGGTATTATTTGAAAATCATCTAAAATAGCCATTATCGATTAACCTCGAAGAGATTCTCGCATTTCTTTTCTTTGTTGAAAATCATCATCAGTTAAATTATCATTCAAAGTTTTTCCAACTTTACATAAATTGTCACCCATTCTTTTTGCAGACTCATCAATATTAAAAATTACATCATCATCAGAATTCAAATATATGGTCATTCCAGATTTTATCTCAAACATAGATTTGTGAGAGCGTGATATTTTCAAAAGAATCTCAAATACATTTCCTGAATCCTCCATTGAAACCATATCTGAAATAATTTTAAGAGAAGTATTTTTAATTCCAAGTTCAGAAAATTCATCACGAGTTTTTGAATCTAATTGATCTAATTCACTAATATTAGAACTAGTGTAAGTTATCATGCAGATGCACTCCCAATATTTTTTCTTAAGGGAGGTTTCTCTTCATGGAATTTTCTACTATCTCCTTCTACGTATTCTATCAAATCAGGTCTTAATCCTCTATGATGAATTGCAAAATGACAACTAACATGAACAAAAGCTATTTTTTCAGGAAAATAAGAAATATGATGTTGACTAAGTGGCTCTTCTCGTCTAGTACTAATATCAAAAGCACATCCGTGGCTACATGCTTCACAAATATTTGAAAGATTAAGATATTTTTTACCGCAAATATTATTTTTCTTAATTGAAGATTGAATAAATTTTAAATCCATATTTGTCAAAACTTTACGAGTTTTTTTCCTAAAAGACTGATGAGACATTAGAAGTTCCTCCCATCACCTACAGAAAAATCAGAAACTTGAGATTTTGCCATTCTCAAAATTATTTCAAAAGCTTTTCCTGAATTTTCTGCAGATACCATATCAGTAATTACACCTAGTGATGATGTCGTAACACCAAGACTAGTGAATTCGCCTACAAGTTCTGGACTCAATCCATTCAAAATTTGGACGCTTGCTGAGCCACTAACTCTTCTACCATTTTCATCGAATTTCATGAAAAAACCTCCATGTTTTCATGGATCTTGTTTTCCACATAAACCCCCTTTCTGTTTACATTTATCATGCTTGTTATACACATTGCATTGATATAAAGACTTCTGAATGTGTAGTAATTCTTATATAAAAAAAATAGGTAAAAATGATGAAATAGTACTTTATGCTAAAAATAAAGTATTAATTTAATTTTTAATGATCGCAATTGCGATCAGGTAGGCGTAATTTATTCCATCTAGGTTTAATAGATAGTTTATATCAACATAAAGTATGTCTAAAAAGACAGAATCATTGAAAGAAATAGATATTGAAATCAAACTCACACCTGATCACAGAAAAAAGATTGCTCAATTACTAGAAGATTCTCCAGACAGATTCCTTGATGCAAGAGATTTTGTATCAAGAGCATTAGACGTATTTCTCACATGGGAAAAAGACCCATTCAATTCAATGACAAAAATGGCAGAAATGGAGCCCACGATGAAACAATTCCAATGCATGTCCAGGATGATGAATCCTCAGCAACTCAAAGAAATGCATCCTGATTTTCCCGAAGTGTGGGGAAGTAAGTGGAAAGAATTCTTGGAAAAAAATCCAATTCAAATACCAGAATCAAGCACATCACAAAAACAACATGATGCAAGAAAGTCAGAAAAAGACTTTGAAAAAATTCAAGAAAATATGGTAGATGCAAATAATTATCTCAGAGAAACAAAGTTTGAGGGCATTGTAGATGATAAATTACCACAAATACATTATGATCAATGGCCATTAATTTCTACATTTTACAGTAGATTTTTCCCAGCTAAAATTGGAGTAATTACACTTGCAGAAATGATGAGAGAACAAAAATCACCAATAATTGATTTTGAAGAGTTTAAAATTAAAGCGTATGATATTGCAGAAGAAATTGCAAGAAAGATGATAGACTATGAAAAAGAAAAGGGTAAGAAAAGATCACAGAAAAAATCTACAGGGCTACCAAAACCATATAATTTAGATGAAATAACAGGAATACAGTCAATTAGAGAACAAAGATACAAGGACAGATACTTTGGAAAGGTTACAAAAAGTATAGAATCAAACGAAATTAATTTAGATGGATTGTTATCTGCACTTGGACTAGTCAAAGTCTTTTCAAAAAATAAAGAGACTGTAATTACATTAACTGAAAATGGTAAAAAGTTTTGTCTCTTTGAGAATCCTGTGTTTAAAGGCAAAGTGGATGAATCATTATCAAAAGATGAAAGTGAATTTATTGTAACTAATTGTATTCCTCAAAGACCAGTACAACATCAAATTGTCAAAAGAGTGATCAAGATAGTTTCAGAAACTGAACACGGTAAAACCCCTGACATGACAGATGATTTGGATGATGTTTGCCGTGATACAATACAGAGTATGGCAGATTCAAATAAACTTGGAGAATATGCCAAAAAAATTCAAAAAGATGTGTTAGATAAATCAAAAACAATTTTAAAAACAAATAAGGTAATAGATGATGAAATCCTAGATGTCAAAGATGATGAAAAACAAGTTAGAAATCTGAAAAGACTGAAAAAACAGACCCCTATCGAATCAATTAGAATTGCCACCATGGGGAGACTGGCTGAATTAGGAGTGGTTCATTGGCATATCAATGAGGGTGGCAGGTCAGAATATACCATTGAGGATAAAAAACTGGCTGAATCTATCTCAAAATAGATATTTAATTTCTACGTTTATTCAACAGGGATTTTTGCAAGTTTTGTAATACTTATCATTCTCTTATCATCACGTTCAGAATAAGTTGATAATTGAGATACTTTCTTAAAACTTCAAAAAATATTAAATGAGAATAGAACTGATAGGTTATTAGATTAACAGATATTCTTAATTATACAAAACAACAATTTCAATTTAATTACAATGAGTAAAAATCAGAAAAATTTTGTAGATCTATTTTGTGGTGCAGGAGGATTATCCAGAGGGTTAGAGATGGCAGGATTTCAATGTGTTTTAGGAACAGATCATAATAAATCAGCAATGACAACATTTGAGAGAAATCATCCAGATGCTGAAGCATATCTTGGGGACATTTCAGATATTTCAGATTATAAATTCAAAAAAATTGCAAAGAAACAAAAAATTCACTTAGTATGTGGAGGTCCACCATGCCAGGGATTATCAACTGTTGGTGAGGGGGTTCCAGATGATGAAAGGAATTTTCTATTTTTAGAATTTGTCCGTGCAGTAAAAAATATCAAACCTGATTTTGTAGTATTAGAAAATGTTACTGGGATTTTAGGAAAGAAAAACATTCAGATCACTGCTGGAATCATCAATGAATTTGCAAAAATAGGATATAACATGTCAGTTCGAGTTTTATCTTCTGATCATTTTGGAGTAGCACAAAAAAGAAGAAGATCAGTCTTTATTGGAAACAAACTGGGATTAGAGAACATATTTCCAAAACCTACACATGCAAATGAACCAATAACAATCAAAGAGGCATTTTCAGATATGGCATTTGATGGCATTAAACACAACCACGATATTAAAACTGCTCAAATTAAAAATGAACTTGAAAAAAAGAGAATTAAAAAAATCCCAGAAGGTAAAAGTATCAGATATGAAAAAGATGAAATTGCACATCTTCCACCAAAACTAAGATTTGATGTTGATTGGGACACAATTGGTGAAGGAAGATTTAGAGAAAAAAGACTGAACCGTTTAGACAGAAAAAAAGTATCTCCGACAATTATGACTAGCAGACACACATACTATCATCCAACTCAGTCAAGATATCTAACTGCAAGAGAAGCTGCATCAATACAGAGTTTCCCTAATGACTTTATCTTTGAGGGAACAATTTCTCAACAATGGAGACAAATAGGAAATGCAGTTCCACCATTACTTGGAAAAGCTATTGGAGATGCAATTCTAGAAACATACAAAGAAAAGAAAAAAGCAAAATTGGCAACATATGCTTCAGTTGAAGAATTAATTGCAGTAGTAAGAGCACATGCATTTGATTATAAAAAAACAGAATCAGAAAAAAATAAAGATATTACAAATTTCTTTTAATTATGGTTTGATTGGAGGAAATTCCTGTCCAGTATTTTCTTCAATATTAAATTTTGACATAGTGGAATTTTTTATTGATGGGAAATATTTTAGAACGGAGGTTAAATTATAATTGCTAGGAGGCTCTGAACGAATTACTTTTGCTCTAAGCCGAATTAACATGTACCCATCAAATTCTGTAGTTCCAAGATTAGCAGGATCGCTTCCTAAATGATAAAATCCGCAGGGAGTTTTTTTCCCTGTTTTTTTCCCATCAGGCACTATAGAATGAGTTCCAATCTGAATATAATGCACATCTTTCTCATTATAAAATTGTGCAAGAAGATTATCGGATTGTGGAATTTTAAATTTCATATCAAAAAAATTCTGATCTTCTTTATTGTCCATTCTAGTAATTTCTGAATCATTTTTTATTATTTTATTAATTGGAAATTTTCTAGCATCATTTACTTTGTTGATAAAATCTAAAACACCACATTTTGTGTAAAGTTTTGTAGTTGAATCATCAACTCTCCAAACAAGTTTATCATTTTCCCATTTGAGATATTTTTGACCGTAATCTGCACCTTGATTTTCTTTTGCTTCTAAATTGTATTCTTTTCCATTATGAAGAAACACGATATCTGGTTTTCCACCTGCACCAGCTCTTAATGTTCCAGGTTTGAGTAACCCTTTATTTTTGAAAACATCAAATATTTTTTCTTCGTATGTGTCACCTTTGTTATATCCCATTTAGAAAATTATCATATACTTGCATATGGTATTTTCGCTAAACATCAAACTGACATAAAATGAGTTTTTCTGGGTCTATAGCTCAGCATAGATAGAATGTCGGACTTCTAATCCGATGGTCAAGGGATCAAAGTCCTTTGGGTTCGCTTTTTGATTATCTAGTCACGTATTTAGTCAGGTTTTTAGCATCATTGTACTCTATTCTCGTTGGACTCGTTGCACAGTCTGGATAGTGCGAGCGGCTTCGAACCGCTAGGTCGAGGGATCGAAGCCCTCCGAGCCCTTTTTTTAAAAAATAACCAAGAGGTGTTTGCTGTTTTAGTAGTACGGATAGATAATTTGGAAAAATAATGAAATGTAAAGAAAATAGCGTCAGATAGACCAGTGTCCAGATACACTACAAATGAAATTACAAAACAAATTGTGCCCTAAGGTATATTGTATAAGGATTTTTTCCAGGCGTAAATATTGAATTTTTAATTTTTTTGTCTATTTTGTAATGTTTGTTTTAATTATTAGATTCTAGTTTTTTGAGTTTTTGTTCTAGTTTTTCAATCATTTTTTGTTGGTATAAGATAATTTCACCATCATTTTCTTTTGTAAGGGTTCGTCTTTTATCAAATTCTTTTGAAATTAGTTCTTTCATAGTATCAGAGTGTTGAAGTTTGGCATTATTTTTCTTCATTTCTTCAAGATCTTTTTGTACACTGTCAAGTTCTGATTGTTTTGATTCTAATTCTTCAAGTTTTTTGTTCTTTGTTTCTAGTTGTATTTTTTGTCGTTCTTCACCAGAAATTGTTAACTCTGGAATTGCTTTTTTGTATTCTCCAAAAAGAATTGACACATCAAATGGTGCATAGTGATTATCCATTGGAATAGTAACACTGTGACCCATTAGTTTTTCACATATTGATAAATTGCAATCAGGTCTAGACTTTAGTGTGATGTTAAAATATTTTCTTAATCCATGTAAGGTTGGGATGTTGAATCTAGTGCCAGTTTTTATTTTATCTACATCACGTAAAGTGATAGTTAATGCATTTCTCACAGTACCTTGAAGCATAGTTTCTGCAGGAGCAGACCCAAGAAGGTAGTCCTTTCTAAATGCGGGAGAAGTAGGAGATAATTTTTCATGGTTTTGCTGTCGTTCATCTAAATAATCATCAAACGACTGAGAAGCCTCAGGAGTCATAAAAGTAATGTACTCATCTTTTGTATCAGCATAACATACTACCTTTTTGCAATCCTCAATGTTTGTAATGTGTTTTAATTTTAATTCAGGAATTACACCAACTCGACAGCCAGTTGAGGATAAAAACAAGACAAGTGAACGAGTTCTTTTCTTTTTTGTTGAGAGTAGCATTTTTTGAATATCCTCTCTATTGTACGAGCCATATCCACCTTTTTTGATTTTAGTTGGGAACATTTTGTGTAGTCGTTTGGTGTTGAGATTGGACTCATTCATGACGTAAAACAACTCCACAGGTGCCATAATTGATGGAATGTAATTTGCAGAGTACCTGTCTTTGAGATAGATAAGATAGTCCTCTAGATTTCTCTGAATTGTGTTATTATCGATCTCTCCAGTCTTTGAATCATGGAAAATCAATGCGTCATAGTCAGATGTTTTATTCCATTTCATGAATCGATCTAATTGGTATTTGTAATTCTCACGAGTTACAGGAGATCCTAATGCTTGAAGAAACATTACAACACATCTTTTTTGAGTCACGATAGTTGAGAGTGATTTTTTCATATAAGTAGGACTTTGTAATATT
>Ga0233439_10003637_pt1 | contig 15758 bp, 19 predicted proteins | sample SI_123_September_6_FD_182713 | JGI IMG/M metagenome (GOLD analysis project Ga0233439, IMG submission 182713) | Seawater microbial communities from Saanich Inlet, British Columbia, Canada - SI_123_September2016_100_MG | ecosystem: Environmental > Aquatic > Marine > Inlet | place: Canada: British... | reverse complement strand
AGAAGTTGAAAGGTCTGTATTATCTGCGTACTAACGCAGGTGTCGTAGGAGAGAAAGTCTCTGAGAAGGTAGAAAGAAAATCCTTAAAGGATTATCAAATCGAAGAATGCATGAGCTGTCAGGGTTAAATACTTTCTTTATTCTAACTTCAAGTATCGATACTCATCAAATTATCTGAAAGTATTTAACCATGAGAAGATTAGCGTCAGAAGTCCTTAGAGACTTAGAAATAAGAATTGCTCGCCTTGAGAAATCATCAAACTTTACACTTAGTGGGGTTGCTCTCGATTTTATTAAGAGATACCGCAAAAGCCTTAACCGACTATTAGGGAAACATGGGATTGAAATCCGCCCTACCCTTTCGATGGCCGCGAACATTTCCTTAAAGATCGAGGGAGTTCAAGGTCTTATTGGAATCGTTGATCATGGTCACGGTGATGATCTTCACGCAGAACATAAGATGAAGAGAAAGAGTGGGGGAAGTTGGGATATTGATGTTCGTAACTTTGTCTCTCTTAACCCCGAAACAGGGCGTTCTAGTCTGTGGGACTTAAAAGATTGGGACTTTGATAAAGAAGCTTTTGTGAGGGAGATTTTACTGTTGGCTAGAGAGACAAAACAAAATCTTCTAGTAAGAGTTGCGAGCCTTGAGAAATCAGCTTCTAAATATGATCACCTTATTAACACTCAAACGGGAGAAATATATGATCATCTTTCAGAGAAAGCTCCAAGAAATGAATATCGTAAACTAAATAGCATTTATAATAAAATGCGATCCGGGGATGATGTGAGCCTTGAACAGCAACTAGACTCTTATCTTGCAGATGAAGGTTTGATCTTCTCTGATAAGGTGGTTATTGCTAATCTGAAGTCCTCCGCTCGTCATGTGGATTTTGACATTTATACACCTGTATATGGTGGGGGGTATGGGATACACAAAGCTCGTCTAAGTGATTTAGGGTGGGTTGGTATATCCATAGAAGACCGACCACCGCATTAATAGTCTTTCAATAACCCCTTGTTTCGTAGTGTGGAAGAACCCATAAACTTTTTTGGAGAAATAAAAATGAGAAGAAGAGCATCAGAAGTAATCCGTGATTTAGAAATAAGAATCGCTTTCCTTGAAAAACGATCCTCTCGTAGATGGCCTTACTTGGGTGCTACAATGGGTCAAAAAATAGAGAAAATGATTGACCGTAAATACCCCAATCAGAAGCCTTGGAGAGATCAAGAACCTATTTCAGGGGGCAAGAGGTTGGATCAAAAAAATGGCTTTCGTATGTTTGAGATAGAATCACCTCATACTAATGGCTACTACGCAATTATTCGTGGAGACGAACTAATTTCTGTCCACGAATTCTACGATGAAGCAGTAAGAACTTTTAATTCTGAGGCTAGACTTGAGCGTCAAGCTCGGTCATTTAGCCCTCAAGAAGTTAGAGAACAAATTGAGAAAGCTGATCAACTAAGAAATGTTGACCCTACTTTAGCTAAAGCGTTAGTTGAAAGTGGTGATCATACAGATGATCGAGTGAGTGTTTCTAAGAAAACTTTTTCAGCTAGTGCTTTAAAGCCTTCACAAACCACAATGGTTTTAGAGAAGTCTGTCGGTATGGCTTTTGGTATGCTCCAAGGATTCTTAAATACGGATCTTGGTGCGATCATTTCTAAAGATAATCACATTATGGATGGTCACCACAGATGGAGTGCCGCTATCATTGCCAATGGTGGGGGGGTTAGTGTTGGTGGGTATAAAGCAGACTTGTTGGGGGCTATGCTTGTAAGAGTTTTGAATATTATGACTAAGGGCTTTTTTGGTAAAAGAAATGGTAAGCCAGGTACAGGGAGTATCACTGAATACACACCAAGAAATGTAGAAGCAATTCTTAGAGCTTATGTTGTGAGTGGGATTCCAGGCGATCACCCTGTGAGTTCTGAGAAAGTTCAACAAATCTTAGTTGATAACTTTGGTTCAGTTGAAGATGGTATTGAAACCATGTCTCAAAATGTACGAGCCATGAGTCAACAAGTACCTTCATGGGCTCCTGATAGAGTTGATATGCCCGTTATTGATCCGAAGCAAGTACCTCAAGCCGCAAAACTTCTTAATGAAGGTGATGTACATTGGCATCCCCCTCATAATATTAACTAAAAAAAAGCCTGAGTGAATACTACAAGAGTGGGGTAGGGTAAAAGACACCCCATTAGATAGTGCAATCTTTCTTTTAAAGACCCTCCTTGTATTCTATGGGGTGGGTCTTTTATTTTTAACAAAGATAAGAGTATCCGCCTCAAAGAGAAAATGACGGATACTACAGGAGTAGCCATATGTCTTTATCTGCATTCAGTTTGGCGTTTAAACCTTTCAAATATCCTTGGGCTATGGTCTTTTCTGAAGACCACGAGAAGATCCATTGGGGTACATGGGAAGCTAAGTTGCAGGAGGACGTTAATCAGTGGAAAGGAGGTCAAATCAGTGGCCTAGAGAAAGAACACATCACTCAAATCTTACGGATCTTCACGCAGAGTGATGTTGCTGTTGGTGGGAACTACTGTGATGTTTTTATTCCTTTCTTTAAAAACAATGAAATCAGAAATATGCTCTTGAGCTTTGCAAACCGTGAAGGAACTCACCAACGGGCTTACGCTCTTTTGAACGACACTTTAGGTCTAGATGAGAAAGAATACTCTGCTTTTTTAGATTATGGAGAGATGAGAGAGAAGATAGAGTTTATGACGGAAGCTCCGAAGGGTCTTTCTGATGAAGCTCACATGGCTTTTGAGCTTGCTCGTACTGTCTGTAATGAAGGTATGGGTTTGTTCTCTGCTTTCGTTCTGCTTCTTAACTTTCAGAGGTTCGGGAGAATGAAGGGGATGTGTGAGATCGTAGAGTGGAGTATCAGAGACGAAACAATGCACGTTGAGGGGATGACAAAGTTATTTCATACTTATTGCGAGGAAAACCCTCATGTAGTTACAGATAAACTCAAGTCTTATATCTACACCAACTACACAAAAGCTGTGGAGCATGAAGACGCTCTGATCGACTTGGTTTTTGTGGGTGACGAAATGAACGAACTATCTAAGAGTGATCTTAAACAGTACGTTCGCTATCTTGCTGACCGTAGGCTTCTTCAACTCGGTTTGAAGCCGATCTTTAAACAGAAAGATAATCCTCTTACATGGCTCGATTGGATCATAAGTGGTGATGACCACAAAAACTTCTTTGAGGGTACAAACACATCTTATTCTGCGGGAGGTATGGTTGGTGAGTTTGATTGGTCTGTGTATTCTTAATAGACCTTTTATCCACAGTCTTGATTAGACGGAATCTAACTCAAAGGGGGAAAGCTATGTTTCATACAAATTCTAATTTATCAAAGAAATCTAATCTTTTGTCGATCACGATCACTCAGGCAATAAAGGATTTACCTCCAATCAAACCTCATGCAGATACATTATGGGAGGAGATGTCAGAAAAGTTTATAGGTAAGACTATTATTTCACACATGAGCGGATTACGAGAAGATTTAGCGGTAGATCTCCATAGATTGAACGAAGGGGATGTTGAAGAACTTTCAGGTGGCTTATGGTTGAAATGGAGAAGAGCGAGAGAAACTACTGAGAATATTCTGAGGGGGATTAGAGGGAATAAGAAAGATGTTATGAGGCAACTCACGAAAGAGGATTACGATGCGTGGTCTGGGGAATACAAAAGAGTGTTGAGACAGCATGGGAGACTCCCTGTTGAGAAAGTTAATGTTGAATACTCAGGTGGCAGATATTCTAATCAAGAGCTTCTTTCTTATTATGAAGGTAACAAAGGCGCATTAGAGTCAATTAGTGCGAACATGGATTTTGAATCTTTTGTAGAAAACTTCTTAGCGAGACTTAGTAGCACTCCAAGACTAACAACCAAACACAAGGGGAAGCAATTGGGTGCTACAGTTCCTCTTAGTCTCCTTGAAGTAGTTCAAGATGACATTGATTTTGAAACATATGATCTCTCAGAATCCACTTTCCAATCAGGGATGTCATCAAAACAAACGAAGGCGTTACAGGTTAAGTATGATGACGCTGTAGCCGAGGTTTTGGTGCGTGAGGTAGACTCGATAAGAAATGATATGCGTAGTTTTATCGAAGGTTTCATAAAGGAGAAAGAGAAAGAGACAGTGTACAATAAGAATAATCTTGTACGGAGAGAGGGTCTAGACAGCTATCGCAAGTCTATCAATTTTTATGGGCAGATCTTTGATCGGCTGTATGAGAGTCTTGGTGGGATTGCGTTACTGAAATCTTGGGATTTTGATACTCCTGATTTCGATTTCAAAATGGTTAATGAAGAGAAATTTAAAAACGGTTTGAGACAAATAGCTACCACTCTTTTTGGGGAAGTTATAACAGAGAAGTTAAAAGAAGCTCAGGCTCAGTTGAAGGCTCAAATAGGGCATATAAATAAAGCTTGGAAATCTAATAAAAAACTCGGAGGGTTATTAGAGATTCTGAAGAGAAATGAAGTTACAACGAAAGACGTTAAAGATTATGTGGGTAGGTTGAGCAATAACGATAAAATCTTGAAGGATTTCTATGACGAGATTTTAGGTGAAGTTAATGTTGAATCCTACCTTAAGAGTTCGTTCTCGTACAAAACAAGACTAACGAGAACAGACGGGGTAAACGAAAGCATCAGAGAGTATACGTTTAAAAAAAGTGGGAGAGCTAAACTCAATACCGAAATTGATCGTATTTTGGAGAGCCACTCAGCTTTTGAATCCGTAGCTAATCGAGCTAATCATTACGTCAAGATAAAAATAAAAGAGCAATATGCACAAGCAAATGGCATTGAGGTTGGTCAGATTGAAGGTTAATTTTTAGGTTAAAAAAGATTTTGGGGGTTTAATTCTGATATTAATACACAACTAACCTATTTTTTACGGAGTTTGTGTTGTGTACTGTGTTGGAAAAGTTTTGGGTCAGATTTTTGCTAACCCACCGTTTTATGTTTTAAGGTGTCTTATTTCTCACAAAGGGGATCAGAAGTCTGCTGTGGTAAAAGGAAAGATTGTAGGTCCTGTTGGTAGGGGTACGGTCTTTACTTTTAAAGGCGAAAAGACTCTTGATAAAAACAGAAGACCCGCTATAGAGATTAAGAGATCTCCTATTAATCCTAAGTTTTTAGGGGACTCTTTAACTCATTGGATGGATTGGTCAGACCCTAACTCTCAAAAGAGCGTAGAGATTCTTTCTACGCTTGCGGAATCAGGAGCTAATGTCTCTGTTCTTAACTCTCTTTGGAGAGAGATCAGTAACAACCCGAAGCTCATCCAAGAGAACCCTTGGTACTTAGTTCAAAAAGGACTTACGTTCAAAGTGGCAGACAATATCGCCATAAGATTGAAAGGTGAATTTGATCCTGCTTGTAAAGAGCGAGTATCGGCCTCTTTAATATGGTCTTTGAAACAAGCGAGTCAGCAAGGTCATTGTTATCTTGATTCCTCATCGGTATTTAGGGATGTTTCAATTCTTACAGGATTGAATGATGTTCGTGACATCGCAAATGTCGTTAAAGACATGAAAGAAGAAGGTACTTTAGTCGTTGATAAAGTTGAGGGTAAGAACGCTCTCTATTTACCTACGTTTTATAAGATGGAAACAGAAGTTGCAGAGAAGCTTCTTTCTGAAGAGCGCAGGGTTTACGATGAAAGTCTCTATGATTCTATTGGGGATGAGGAGATCAGAAAGCAATCTAGGTTTGCTCTGACTGATGAGCAAGTCAGAGCTGTGAAACAAGGTTTGATTGAACCTTCGAGTATTGTCACAGGGTTGCCAGGTACGGGAAAGACTACGATTCTGAACACTCTTTGTCGATCTTTGATTGAAAGGAAAGAGAAGATACTGCTTGTAGCTCCGACAGGTATTGCGGCTAAAAGGGTAGCGAGTCTTACAGGTCTTGAGGCTATGACGATCCATCGTGCTTTTGGTGCGGGTATGCCTGATGATGAAAAGAAAGAGAAATCAGATTACGAGGGGATCAAGAAAGGTGAGGATGATTCATTAAACACGAAAGGTGAGTCAGATCGACATAAAGAAAGTTGGAGGCATCACCCTCAAAACCCTCGTTCAGAGTCAGTTGTTATTATAGATGAAGCGAGTATGGTTGATCTACATTTGATGTGGAGATTATTGAGGGGTATCTCACCCTCTTGTCGGGTTGTTATGGTAGGTGACATAGCTCAGTTGCCACCTGTAGGGGCGGGGTTTGCACTCCAAGAGATCATCAAAGCTAAGACTTTACCGAGAGTTCATTTAGCTACTATTTTCCGTCAAGGCGAAGGCAGTGGTGTAGTGAAAGCCGCCCATAAGATTCATGCAGGGGAAATACCTGTAGAGCAGGGGGAATATGAGTTTGTTGATAGGTACACTAAGTTTGATATTCTCGACTTCATTCTCGAAAAATGCAAAGAGCTTCATCTTGAAGGTGTGGAATTTCATGTGATGAGTCCAACTCATCATGGTGTTTTAGGTGTTACGAATCTTAATCGAGAGTTGAGAACTGTTCTGAACCCTAACGCACTAGGATTAAGAGCTATGAAAGTCGGGAATGATGAAGTTCGAGTTGGTGATCGGGTTATGTTCACTAAAAATGATTATGACTTAGAGGTCTTTAATGGTGATGTTGGAGTAGTTCATCATGTGGGCGGATCTGATTTAGAGGTGATCATTAAAGGAAGTAAGAGTCAAATTGTCTCTATTCCAGCAGAAAGAGTTGGGAAGTTATTAAGGCTTGCTTATGCTACAACAGTACATAAAGCACAGGGTCAAGAATACAATACTATTATTATGCCTATGAGCTTGGATTATGGTTCAAACTTATTACAGAGACCCTTGTTATATACTGCTGTAACAAGAGCGAAAGAGAAGGTCTATTTAGTAGGTGAACAGGAAGCGGTGGCGATCTCAGTTTCTAATGTCTCTTCTGACAAATTAATCTGCGGGTTGCATACAAGATTCTGATATATAAAAACATACCGTCATTTAAAGGAGAATAAGATGACAAAGGATCAGATTAAAGAACTCAAAGAAAAAATTGTTATGATTAAACAAGGGACTAAGGTGTCTCAGATTATGGTTTCTCGGATTGTAAAGAACCCTCGTTCAGGGGGGGATGTTTTTATTTCTATGACTGCAAACTACGGTAGTCCTAGTGATACGGAAGAAAGTGAAATGCTGAGTCTTGAGGATGCTAAGATTGCTTCTCATCTTTTAGGGAAAGAAGTTAATGTTTTAGCGCACGAACAAGCCGCAGCAGGTGGTATTATAACTCTAAATAAGATGGAGAGTTGTAATGAAAATATCCGAAATAACTTTAAACATCTCATCACTAAGTTGGGGAGTTAAATGAGTGTTGATTTAGGCTATATTAACAATGTCTACACGAGCCTTTCTAAGATGGATTTAGAGCTAGACCCTGATCCAATCGAATTCGGACCTAGCAAGCTTAATAATAAGACGGCTGAAGCGAGGAAATATCTTTCTCAGACTGAGAAAGTGTTTATGGAGGTGTCTCAAAACCTTCATAAGTTCAAGCGTGATTTACTTATTGCAGAGACTCAATATAATCTTGAGGAAACTAAACTGATGGCTAATGACCCTCATGTTAGATCGGGTCGTTCTCAGCAAGAAAGAGAAGCCCTCGCCTCTACTCAGCTTGTTCACATTCAGTCTAAGATTAACTCTTGTAAGCTTGCTACCCACGACTTAGAAGATGTATTGAAAGTGGTTAAAGCGAAGCGTACTGACTTAAAAGATATCCAAGGCAGGCTAAGAGATCAGTTAAAACTTTGCCAAGAGCAGATTTCTCTAGGTCAGCGTTGGGGTCAGAAAGTAGATAGGGTCATTGCAGGCGATCTTCTTTCTGTAGATGATCTTGGCTCAGAGGATAATGTTCTTATTAAGGCTGATTCGTCTATTCTTTCTGACGAGGATTATGTAGATAATATTCTTTCTGAAGCTGTTGGGGTTGACTTACCTAATGCCCCATCTGACATGAATGAAGTAGATAAGTTTTTAGATTCTCCACTACAGAAAGTTGACTTACAGAAAGTCGATGACTTTGATCTTGATAGCCTTCTTGATGACCTTTAAAAAAAATAAAAAAAACCCTCGTTTTTGGATTTGATTCTTATATATATAGATTGAGCAACGGGACATCACTTCGGATGAACTCCAAAGCTCTTAACTTTACACCCCGACAATAAGTCGGGTAACAAACAGGAGAAAGCCTTATGGGTTTTTCAGAATTCTCTCTCGGTGGACACGCTCCCATTCTCAATGCAGGTAAAGCACGTTGGAAACCTCAGAAGGGTAAATATCGTGTAAGTTTCATCGCCCTCCCTGGACTCCTTGAAGGAAACCCCGATCTTGAAGCAGACGCACCCCTCTTCACAGGTGCTCAACGCCTTTATATGAAGGGCGTAGGCTACTTCATTGATCATGGTTCAGAATACACAAAGATTGCAGGAAGTCCTAGTAAGACAGCCATTGCAACTTCGCTTGTTTTTTGGCCTACTGACGCAAACGGTGTTCTTGACAAAGCCCGTCTTTCTAAGGGCGAGTATGAAGTCAAAACTTGGGTCTTCTCTCGTGATAAGTATAATCAACTTGTTGCTATTCACTCAGAGTTCCCTCTCACTAAGCATGATTTGAATGTGGTTGTCACCGACCCGCAATACCATAAGATGACCTTCTCGCCTTGTCGTGACAGTCTTCTCGCCACTCTTAAAACAAAGAAAGAGGAACTTTTCACTGAGATCGTTGGTACTGCGAAAACCATTCATGGGAATCTCCAAAACGACATTGCCCAAGACTTGACCATTGATCAGATTCGAGAGAAACTTTCAGGTGACGTGGGTAGCCCTGTGGCAGGTGGTGGTATGACCACTACTGTAGACGTTGATGATGTGTTGGATGACGTTCTAGGGTAAGGCTTCGCTTATTTCTTTATACTCCGTCTTGTCTTAAAAAGCACAAGACGGAGCATAAAATGAGCGACTCATGGTTTAACGGTATTTTTTTAAATGAATCTCGTACCTCTTCGATGGACGAGATTCTATATACAAAAGTCTCTGACTTAGTAGATAAGAACAGACAAACAACACCTGAGAAGATAGCGACATATGTTGAAGGTGTGAGGGTTGTGTCTACTACTAATAATGGCTTGATTATCCCTAACACACTGCCAATGTCGGGTACTAAAGGCACTGTGATAAAGGTAAGGACAGCTTCGGGTGAGGTCACATCTTTTGAAGGTGAGATCTTTGTTCAATGGGATGATCGACCTAACATCGACAGGGTAGCTACCCAATACTTAAAAGTAGCTTCTATGAAGGTGTCGAGCTTGGATAACTTCATCGTCCTAAGTGGGCCTTCTCTTTCTGCTGACTTCGGTGTTGCTTCAAACACTACAGGAGAGCTTGTTCATAAGTCTACAAAAGACCTTTGGACTGTGAGGGTCGGTGAGGATGGAAGCTATGAGATCGAAAGACTTTTCGATAAAAAAGGTGACCCACTAAAGGTTTGAATATGTTTGGGGATAATTCTGAGAGCGGAGGTGTCACTTATCCTAATTGTAGGTGTGTGGATCTCACTAAGCCCGTTTGTTTTTTTTGTGAAGATACTTTAGATGACGATTTAGAAGATGAGGACACAAAGGAGAAAGACAATGATAAACACAAAAAACAGGTTTTGGATTAGTTTATTTTTTGTCAATTTCAGTAGTGATAGAGCATCGAAAAGAATCTCTAAGTGTGTAAGAGGTGGAGTACATATTGTTTCACAGCGAGTCGGTTGGTATGCTAAAAATATATTTATAGCTAAAGATTGCGTTATTGTCCTCAATCTTATTCAAGGAGGATAGCTTTGAAATATGACATCACCATGCGAGAAAGGTCTTTAGCGATTGTCTTATTAGATTTAATAGGAAGCACCGCTTTTGTTCAGAAAGTAGGCGCAGTGAAAGCCGCTAAATGGCTTCAGTATCATGATAGGCTTGCTCGCTCTTTGGTTTATAAATATGAAGGGAGAGAGATAGACAGGTCAGATGGGTTTCTTCTTTCCTTTGATACGATCATAGACGCAGTTAACTTTTCTTTGCATTACCAAAAAGAGATACCCACTAGGATCAAGTTAAACACTAGGATAGGGATTCATTGGGGTTCTATCATAGAAGTGCAACAAGATGACGTTTTTGTAGGTGCAGGAGCTAAACGAGTGGAACTAGAGGGGATAAGTAAGAATATTGCCGCTCGGACGATGAGTCTTTCAAGGGCAGGTCAAGTATTGCTTACGAAAGAAGCTATGGATCGGGTCAGAGTTAAAGGTCGTAATAAACATACACCCGTGGGTACTCGATATGTTTGTGTGGGGCTTTACCGATTTAAAGGTGTTAGGGATCCTCAAGAAATATATGCTGTTGGTCAGAGCATTGAGTCGCTCCAACCTCCGAAAGGATCAGATAAAGTTAAAAGGTTAGGTGGCCCAAAAAGAATTAAGTCTAGGGCGAGAGATAAAAAAGTAATGGAATGGGTTTCTTATTTCTTTTGGCGGTTAGGGTTACTCTCAATTTTATTTTGGCTATGGATCTTTCTTCAAATGTCGGTGAGACCAACAGCTAGGTCATTAATCGGCTTAGATTATCATATGCCTAGATATGACGCTTTTATAGAAAGCGTTATTGATTCTTACAAATCAGCAACAGGTAAGAAGAAAAATGAACGAAAACAAAACAAATAAGCAGTTTACACAAACAGAGAAAGCTAAAAGAGGATGGTGGGCTAGTGTAGTCTTTATGCTTTTAATAATTGGTCTGATTTGGTTCTTAGCTAAACATGAGATTGTAGAAAAGAACCGAGATATTCTTATAGGGATCATCGGTATGCTCACAGGCTCAATCTCCTCGATGTTAGCAATCGCTAGTGGTCGTGATCCCTCTGAAGTAGAAGAACTTAAAGACAAACTTGCTTCCGCTAATGGAGATCGAGCCGCTCTGATTGCTCGGTTAAGGGATTGTCAGATTCAACTGCAATTGTGTAGAGATCAGATTTTTGAACTTCAATCCGCAGTAATCAACAAACTGTCCTTATTTGCAGGGGAAGCACCAATACAAACAAAGACAGAAGAACAAGTGACCCTTAAGGGTGTTGTTAGTGAATGGAGCGTACCTAATCAAGATAAAGACGCAGAAGGGAATGTAGACATTACTTTTGAAGGTGAAGACTCTTAATCAGTATTTCTCTCATTAAAAGAAGGGAAGTTCTCACAAAGATATTGGTAAGCATTGTCTACCTCTTCAATGGGGGCTTTCGAGTTGTGAAGACAAGACATTAAGTACGCCAACTCTCCATTCTTATAGACACCCGTATCAAAGTTCAGATCTCCAAAGTCTTCTTCAGAGCAAGTTTCAATCTGAGTTTTAAGATGGTTTTTTTCTTCATCTGTAAGACGGAAAAATGTTTTTTTGTCGTTGAACAAATAAGTTAACATTTTTTTGTTGAAGTCATCGTTTTTAGACAACTCATAAAATTGTTTATTCATGCGGTAGTTAGCGATCAATCTTTTAAAGTAGTTCATCCGAGTCCTTTTCGGCACTGTTTTTAAAGTTCCATGTCTAAGAATCAAGACACATGATTAGAACACCCCACCTCGTTTTTTTATTGCTTTTATTTTTAGTTTTTTTATCCCCCTTAGTTTAAAGACTTAAAAAAAATAGAGGTGCTAAATGGATATTTTTGATCGTATCGCAAGTGAGTTTAAAAAAGCTCGTCTTCCAAGCCACAAACACAACCCGAAAGATGTTGTGGATGATGCTGTTGAGCAATGGAGAACAGACAATCCAGAAGTCGCTGAAAAGTTTGAAGATGAAACGGTTCACTCTGAGGAAGAGATGAATGAAAAGATGAAGCAAGCAAACGAAGAGATCATTGACGATATTGGTCTTGGTCGTATGGCTTCAGATGACGATGAGATCATTGATGATATTGGTCTTGGTCGTATGGCTTCAGATGATGATGAGATCATTGATGATATTGGTCTTGGTCTTATGGCTTCAGATGATGATGATGATGACGATTCTGAAAAGGTTGCTGTAAAGCACATCTCTCAAGGCCATGCTCGTGCAATATCAAAAGGGGTTAAAAAATCTATGAGAGGTCAAGGGGCAAAGAACAGACAGAAAAAAACAAATAAGACTCGAAGAAAGCCTATGTCTCCAGGTGCTAAAGCACAAAGAAGACAAAGAAAGAAGTATAAGACACATGGAAAGCCACCGACACATGGAAAGCATATCCAACGCTAAAATTCTATAACAATCGCACCTAACATCATGCGAGGCGCAAAGACCTGAAGTTCTGACATTTCTGAAGGAGTGTATCGCAACTAAAAATGTAGAAGAAATAGCTTCCTTTTGGTAAAGCCTTAATGCTTTAGGCGAAAGGTAGATTATGAGTGAAGACTTTAGAAGTGCAATGACCCCCATTTATGAAGATGACATTGGTGGTGTCTCTCTTATTAATCACATGGGAGACGATTTGACTCTTGTTAACTCAGCAAGAGCTAGTTTGGGTGAAGTAAGTACTGAGATGGGTGAAAGAGAGAAGCGTCTTTCAGACTTTCTGATTCGAGAAGGACATACTTCTACTAGCGAACACAACGTAGCAACTTTTTGGATTAAGGTTCCTATGTTCGTGGCTCGCCAACACATGAGGCACAGGACGTTTTCTTACAATGAGATTTCTCGTAGATATACTTCAAGTAAGATTGAGTTTTACTTACCTAGCTCTGTGAGAATGCAGGACACTAAAAATCGACAAGCAAGTCTTGATGAGGTGTTCAACCCTACGATTGAATATGACCCTTATGAGTTTCCTTTGTTTAGAAGACTCACTGCGACAGCTGCTTTAAGATTACAGACTGAGAAGTCTCTTTCTCTTTATGAGAAACTCATAGAGCAAGGTGTCGCTCGTGAACAGGCGAGAATGATCCTCCCTCAGAATCTTTATACAACGTATTGGTGTACGGGTTCACTGCATAATTGGGTGAACTCTTTCATAGCGAAAAGAGACCACATTGATGCTCAATGGGAGATCAAACTTTTAGCTAGGGAAATCAGTCGGCAACTGAGAGAGCTTTGGCCTTTGGCTCACGCAAGTTATGTGAAGCATGGGAAAATCGCACCTTTAGGAGAGAACAATGTTACTTAGGCACAAGATAGATAAAACAGATTTAAATAAGATTAATATAGAGATCGAAGCTCTTGGGAGGATGGTCGAATTTTATGTGGCGTATGAAGAAAGACATGGGGAATGGGAATACACGACAGAAAGATTAATTGCTCTTAACAACAGGTTAGCTGAGTTTTTGATTGCAGGTCAATTAATGAGAGAAGCCCAAGTTTAATCGGATTTTAATCTGATTAACCATGAAGGGATTTTTTTGGTGTGTTTATCGGCTACTTTACTTGCACACCAAGCGTTTGGTTTTATCTCCACATTCTCATAGCCATATCCTTTAACCATTGCGACTAGGGATCTTGAGAATCTTCCTGTACGGTTACTTGTATTCTCATGGCTGACATCTAAGTGTATGGAGATGTTGGCTTCATTTAATCTTTCTTTAACTTCTGTAGCTAGTTTTATGGTTGTTTCAGCTTCAGAAAGAATCCTAGAATATAGGTTATGGTGGTGAGGTATTTCTTCGTGTTCTTTATAAAAGTATCGACAATGATAATCTTGGTTTTCACAGAGGACAGCAATCGCAGTTACTGAGAAAGTACCTGCGCTAAAGGGTTGGCTATCTGTTCCTAAAATGATCTCATGTCTCTTGTATTGAGAAGCTTCTTTTAAGAACGAGATAATACATTCATATTCGATAGCTTTTTTACTTCCTGTTCTCCACATATATATAGATCCTTTCTTTAGGAACTATACCATTATCAAAAGATAATATTGTGAGTCACAGCAAATCAGCAGCTATATCTGAAAGCTCTGACCTTTCTGATTTCGTGAGACTCGTGAAGCCGAAAATAGATTGACCCTTCATCTTCTCAACGACATAGATCAGACCGTTAGAGTTAGCGTCAAGGTAAGGATTGTCTATTTGGTAAGGGTCGCCAAGCAGAACTACTTTAGTGCCTTCAGCGGCTCTTGTGATGATACTCTTAATCTCATGTTTTGTGAGGTTCTGAGCTTCGTCTATAATCATAAAAGCGTTTTTTAGAGATCGACCACGAATAGAGTTGATAGGTTGTATTTCTATATGGTTCTTTTCAAAGTAAGATTCTTTTTCTCTTCCGAGAGGATCTGTATCCCAATAAGGGTTGATTTGATCTAGGTTATCAAAGAAACTTTGCATCCAAGGCTCTAGTTTTTCGCCTACTGTTCCAGGTAAGAACCCGATACCGTTTCCTACGTCTACTACAGGTTTTGAAAGAAGTATGCGTTGGTATCTAGCACTTTGATGTAATGCTGAAGCTAGAGTTAAAAATGTCTTTCCTGTCCCTGCCTTCCCTAGTAGAGCAACGAGCTTAACCTCTTCGTTTAGTAGCAGATCAAGAGCGATAACTTGTTCTGAGTTCCGAGGTTTAACGCCACCTGCGGTTGTTTCCTTCTTCTTAACAGGGGTTAGGGTGTGGTTATTATAGCGGAAGATATGGTTTTTTTGTTTTTGGTCTTCAATGAGGAGGTATTCGTTGTTTTCGAGATCTAGTTCTTTCGCTTCTTCTTCAGTTAGCCTTGAGTCTCCCTCCCAATAGGATCGTAATAGCTTTGATTTAAGCATAGGGTTTGGTTCAACAGATCTAGTGCCTTTCTCTAGTATGTTTTCTGAAGGTTTTGAGTTGACATAATCTGCTGACTTAATGCCGACACTTTCAGATAAAATTCTGAGATTTATATCTTTTGTTAATAAAGTGAATGATTCGTAGTCTTTTGAATACTTTTCAGCCGTCTTTAATATGAGTAAGTCTACATACCTAATCTCTGTTGCCTTAGAGAGTGATTTTAAGTCAAGTTCTTCTGTGTGAGAGATCACTTTCACAGATGAATTCTTATCAATCTCTTTTAAAATGAGATTACTTGACCTTCTTGCTAGGTGAGACACGTTACTTTTCTTGTCTTTTAAGACATCGAGTTCCATTATCACATAAATAGGGATAAGTACGTCTCCTTTTTCTATAAAGTCCAAGAAAGAAGTGGGTTCGTGGATAAGCACTGAAGTGTCGATAAGTACGGCATTTTTGTTCATAATAGCTCCTTCTAATTTGAGACAAAAAACACAACACTTCAACATATAACTTGCTGGTCAGTCTTATCGCCAACTTGATTTTTTCTATTTCTACTTAAAGGTCTGAAAAGGCTTTAAATTTATTTCCTAACCTTGCGACCGTATCTTTTTTAGGTTCTTTATGATGATGGTCTATTAGAATATGCTCGTGACTCAGGAGAAAACATTATGTCGATGAGAAAGAAATCGTACCCTTATTCTGATGAAGGTGCCTTCCCGATTTTAGCGGAAGGGCTTTACGCAGATGATGATTTAGCCTTTGAAAAGATGAGTGATGAGCTTTTAGCTTATAAGTCAGATCATGGAAGTTCGGGTAATAGAGCGAAAACCAAAAGAAAGAGTGATCTTAAGAATCCTAGTGGTTCATGTACCACACCTCATCAATTAGGGGGTGTTGGTAGTGGGGACGGTACTTGCTATCA
>Ga0233439_10003630_pt1 | contig 15771 bp, 15 predicted proteins | sample SI_123_September_6_FD_182713 | JGI IMG/M metagenome (GOLD analysis project Ga0233439, IMG submission 182713) | Seawater microbial communities from Saanich Inlet, British Columbia, Canada - SI_123_September2016_100_MG | ecosystem: Environmental > Aquatic > Marine > Inlet | place: Canada: British... | reverse complement strand
TCGCGCCAACAGTAACGCCGAACCACGTGTACGGAATGAAAATCAGAACAATAATCATTACCCACGTGGTGGGAATGGTCAGAATTTCGTCCACACCAACTACAAATTTCAGTATCAATACTGCAAACGCGGGGATGAACATCAACAGAGCTACCAACGCTCCAAATTTGATAATTCCATCCTGATCGATCTTCGCCACACCACTGCCAATAAACCCAGCGATAAACGGGCTCAAAGGTGCGGCAACGTAGTGCACTACCGGGATTACGAGAGAGGCAAGCATTATTCCGAACCCGACTAGAACGCCATTGAGCATTTAGATTCCCCTATCAAAATCGATTTCTTCCGCAAATTATCGTTGTTCTATTCAGAGTACGGCGGGCAGCACTTCCCGCAAATAGCCGCGCCCATCGAACCGAAGCTAACTGGCATGGCGCGTTGTCTCATCGAACACATGAGTACCTGCAAGAGTTTTGCGAACCGGGCAACGAGTCGAAATATCCGACAACCGGTCGATCTGCGTTTGGTCGAGATCGCCGTGCAATACGAGATCTATCGTGAAATGTTCAACCATCCCACCCGCACTCTCAACGTTCGCCGCATCATCAGCGTGAATTCGATCATGTTGAATATCTACTTCTACTCGTTCGAGCGGCCAATCCTTGCGTCGTGAATACATCAACAAAGTCATAGTCATGCACGAACCTAGCGCTCCGAGCAGCAAATCATAAGGTCCCGGGCCGGCACCATCGCCAACACCAAGCGGCTCATCCGCTATCCAAGCATGCCCCTCGTCTGCCACAACCCTAACCTGAACGTTCTTCACACTCTCGACCGACACTCTCGCCATCGATAGCCTCCTCATCTCCAACGTGTCGAATCAATCGACACAATCCTCTATGTTCGACATCGCAAGTATCTTCCAATCTGGTGTCCCAACCCGTACGGTAATCACCATCCTGAAATTCAGCTATTTGCGCACCTTAGTTGCGCACATGCTCTTTGCGATCCGAAATCATGCCCAACCAAGACGGCTCTCTCACCAACTCCGACAAGATTACTCTCACACAACTGCTCGACAGAGTCGTTCCCGTTGACGACCCAAAATTCGCAGCCGGAGCCTTAGGTTTACGCGACCTAGTCGAAGAGCGATCTAAAGCCAACCCGTCGTCTAACTCAGCACTGCTCAGGATAATCGCCGCATTGTCCCTCGACATGATGGCTCACGCCGTCGGCGGATTCGCAGCGTTGACTGTCGACGAACAGATTTCATCCATTCGTAATGTCGAAACCACTCTTCCGGCAGAGTTCAACATCGTCCTTGGAATCACTCGGGATGTCTACTACGAAGACGATAGAACCCCGAAACGCCCAACGAGCTTCGATGGTGATAACGAAATTTTCGGAAAAGTCGAAATCGAGATCGAACGTCTAAAACCAAATAAATCACGCCGAAAATTACGATCCTAGCAACAGACGTTTTCACGCCACAAAAATCACTGAGAGATAATTGAGCAACGACACGATAAAAGTTCTTTTCGACACCGATATCGGCTCCGACATCGATGACGCTGTAGCTCTCGCCTATCTGCTAGCCCAACCTCGCTGCGATCTTCTAGGCATCACCACGGTATCCGGTCAACCGAGCGAGCGTGCAAAACTTGCTAGCGCTATATGTAAAACTGCCGGAGCCGACATACCGATCATTCCCGGGTACGAACATCGACTCGACGGTCCAACCCGCCAACCCGAAGTCCCTCAAACGTCAGTTCTGCCCAACTGGGAACATGACACTCGGTTCAGCGATCGAGGCGTGATCGACTTCATGGCTGAAACCATTCGAAATAATCCGAACGAGGTCGCACTACTCGCAGTCGGACCTATGACGAACGTTGCTCGGCTATTCAATGAGCACCCTGATACAGCCTCACTTCTAAAATCTCTTCACATGATGATAGGCAGGTTTTCCGATAGCCCCGATCTTCCAGTATCAGAGTGGAATGCCCACTGCGACCCTGCGGCAGCCGATGTCGTCTACTCGACCGCCGCACCCGGTCACACCTCGATAGGACTCGATGTAACTCATCAGGTTGTGATGGACTCGAAGCAAGTCAAAAAGCATTTTCAGCATCCTGTTCTAAAACCCGTCTACGAAATGTCAGAAGTATGGTTTTCGGCAAGACCCGAACTGAAATTTCACGATCCGCTGGCAGCCGTCACACTCTTCGACGAATCTGTCTGCGAATACGAACAGGGCACAGCCACTGTGAAACGCACCGACGATCGTGCCGATGGCGAAACAATCTGGTCGCCTAGCGCGAAAGGACCGCATCGTGTCGGAAAGACAGTAGATGCGGCCCGTTTCTTCGATTCTTATTTCAGCGTTTTTAGCTAAACGACCGGTGTCTGCTCCCCCGGATAGGGGGAGACAAAGAGGGGGAGATTCGAGCCGAGTTACAAGGTAACGAGCGCGCTTTACGCCAGATCGAACGTAATCTCGAACTCAGCGCAAATGTCACGGAACCACTCGATTACTTCAGGATGCAAAGGAACGCCGTTTTCGCGTCGTTCGATTCTCACTTCGTGCTCAGGCAAGCCAGCGTAGTAAACCCGCTCTTCGCCCGGCATCGGCTTGGTAGCAGCTAGACCCTTCAACATGCCGTCCATGTTCTCTTTGAATTCGTCCACATCACCGAATGCATCGACCGAGTAAGCAGCAACGAAGTGCGCCCGCCGTGTTCGTGCCAACGATCCAAATCCAGGGGCAAACGCAAGTTGACCACACAGGATGTCGACCATTACTCCAAGACCATAACCCTTATGCGATCCAAGCTCTCGGGTCGAACCCAAAGGCAACTGCATCCGCATCGAATTGGCTGCGAAATCAGCTACCGCTCCGCCTTCCATATCTGGAGTGCCATCGTCAGCAGCTACCCAACCCGGCGACATCCCCTTACCCATTCGATTCGCAAGACCAATCTTGTTTCCAGCAATGGAAGTCATCGCCGCATCGAACATAAATGTAGGTTCGTTGTTTCCGGGTGCGGCAAAAGCGATCGGGTTTGTTCCGAGTTGAGCTTCCGCACCGAACGTCGGGACCATCGACTTACCGCCAGCCGTCATGCACCAGCCGATCATGTCGTTCTCGGCTGCCATCATTGCGTGATATCCGGCAGCACCCAGGTGTCCTGAGTTGCGAACTGCAACAACGCCCGTTCCAACCGCTTTGGCTTTCGCTATGGCGATCTCCATTGCCTTCGGAGCAATCATCAGTCCAAGCCCACCATCACCATCGATAGTCGCTGTCGAAGGCGTCTCCTTGATGATCTTCATATCGGGCGTAGCGTTCAACGCGTCAGACGTATATCCCGCCACGTACGACCGCAGCATGTTCGATACTCCATGAGTGTCGATACCGCTCTCATCTGCAAACAGAAGAACATCGGCACCCAGCTTGGCTTCCGCCTCTGGAACGCCACATTTCATGAACACTTGCTCTGTAGCAGAACGTAGTTTGTCGACGTCCACTCGAACGGCAATGTCATCAGGCACCTGAAAGTGCTTTAGCAACTCGAACCTCGCAATACGATAAATAGCGCGCTTTGGGAATCTTCCCTGCACAGAACTGTGTGAGACACATCGTTCCTATCAATTCGGCGAAATACTAGCACCATATTGGTCTCATCATCACGCATGAACCATGTGTCGATGAGATTTAACTACCTTGATTTGCTAGCCTGACGCTGTTCCATATTCTCCAAGCCGAACTGCCAAAGACGGCATTCGACCGTTTGTTGGAGATATCGGGGCTGTAGCTCAGTTGGTAGAGCGCGTCGTTCGCAATGACGAGGTCCGGGGTTCGATTCCCCGCAGCTCCACCATATAAATAAAAGCGTCGACTCAGTAATGAGCCGGCGTTTTTTTGTTTAATTGCTTCTGAGTCGGTGTTTGGTGTTTCCGACTGTCTGACGATTTCACTGCTGGTATTGCGATTACTGCTTGAGGATTTCCGCTTGCTATTCGCTTGTTTTAGTTCGCTTAGAACGTGCGGGTTTTGTTCAGGACTAGCCGAGTTCTGAGTGTCTGTCCGCATAGTTTTAGTTTCGGTGGATTGGGTGGGAGAGGTCAAGGGGTGGATGGCACAGGTGGGCAAGTCCGAACTTTGCCACCGACGATCCTCCACATTGTTCGGTTCTACTTGCTTTGGGTGGATGTATAACTGACAACAAATTTCCACTTACGAAACCAATTGCGCGACACTGGGATTCATGGATCTACGAATTTCACTACCTAATTTGAGGTTTGCAGCGGACAAGAACCGAAAGAGGATGGGGCGAGTTGGAGTGCACCTTGCCCTGTGGTTATTTGCCGGTGCCATCGGTCAGTACGGCCCAGGTCGGCTCGCCCTGATCTTTGGCTTCATCGCCTACGTCTTTTTATTGTTTACGTTGGGGCTGGTGTCGCGGAGGTCGTTGCTGTCGTCGTGTTCGTGGTGGTGGTGGTTGTCCTGGCGGTCGTGGCGGTCATTGCTGTCGTGGTTGTGGTTGTGGCTGATCGAGTACTCTGTCGCGACATTAGTCGTCGGTAAGGCCTTCGACTGGATTAGCTTAACTGTCGGTTGGACTGTCCCCAAAGGTCATATAGCCATCTATACAACTGTCAACGACATTTTCTTGTTCATGTACACACTCGTCCTCGTGGGGTTATGGATCTCCGTTCGTCGACGGTTGACGAAATCTGACAAAAGGTAAAGCATGATCTTTGTATTTTCCGGCAGTGACTACTATCACATAGACAAGATGTGTCGATTCATCGGATCGCGCAATCGTCCCTATGTCGAGGAAATGGACAAGTCTGAATTAGAGAAGTACGCGTACGAACCCTGCTCCACCTGTGCTGTCGAGAAGAATCAGCCGCCAGTCCAATCGAAAGTCACAAAGCTCGATGAGGTAGGAGATGGTGAACACGACGAGTACTTTTTCAAGACTCGCCGGAAGGGTTACTTCAATGAACACATGAAATTCATCGAAGACGATGAAGTGTGGGTTAAAGAAAACGGAATGCCTGGTGTCATCGCCCGAGCTCCTGGATACAAAAAATCTGTTCGTGGCTCAGAGGACGAATATCACTACCAAGTTAAATTTTGGCCTGAATCCGATCCAACAAATGTGTCCACCAGTATTTACCCGGAATCTCATTTAGAACCTCGCGGCAAGTAGACAGTGACCGTAACGAATTTATGGAGCGAGTACTTTGACCAGTTCTTCAAATACACCTGACGATATCGGCAAATATGTTGTTGGTTTCTCAGGTGCTAGAGACCAAGTTTCAGTTGTTGTGCATGGGAGCATGATCATTGAAAAAATGCTCGCAGATTTGTTGTATACCCAGATGCCAAATTACAGCAAAAAATCCGACCCGTTATACATCGGGGAAGAACGTCTTTCGATCGCCGTCATGTGTAAATGGGCATATGCATTGGGTCTCGTAGATAAGCAGATCTACAACGCATGTAAATGGCTCTCAAAACTCAGAAACAGTGCGGCACATCTAAAAAGTGGGCCAGTATTCGATTACACCACAGCTGATGAATCAAATTGGATTGAGAACATTTTGAATTCTCTTCAAGCAGATGAAAATAAATTCGCAGAATTTGAAGGTCACTACGGGTTGAACAATGTTCCTGTTTCTCGGCAAAGGTTCGATTTCGCTCTGACCGAACTGGGCTATCGAATCAACTCACATAAGTTGTCGATCGAAGAGACGAAATCAACAAGGTAGGGTTGCCTACAACCCGTACACCCTCGGCACAATCTCATCTGCCAAGTATTCGGGGACTTCATCGCTGGCAAAGTTGAAGTGTTGGAATTGAACTTCTTCCATACCCATGCTTGCGAATTTGCCTAGTTTGTCAACTACTTCGTTGGTGAGCCCGACTATCCAGTTGCCTTTGGTGGCTTTTGCTTCACGGTAGGCGGCTGGCGATCCGGTGGCTCCGCTTTGGTTCATGTGGAATTTCGTGAAGCGGTCGAGTGTTCGTTCGTCGTTGGCCATGAATCCGAACGCCATCATCGATTGATGAACTGTCGAAATATCGCGGCCGATATCGTTGCACCTATCGGCAAGTACGTTCAGCTTGTGCTGGTACGTTTCGGGCTGCATGTTCACGCAGTTCCACTCGTCGGCATACTTCGCAACCAATCCGAGAGTTCGCTTTTCGCCCGAACCACCGATAAGAATCGGCGTATCGGCTCCGGAAACCGGCTTAGGCAGGCAATCGACGTCTTTCACTTGGAAGTGCTTGCCTTCGTACGAAGCCGGACCTGGGCCCCACAACGTCTTGATCACATTGATCGCTTCTTCGAGTCGTTCGGCCCGCACTCGTTCTGAGTAGAACGGAATTCCGTAAGCGTCGTGTTCTGGCTTGTGCCAACCTGCGCCAACTCCGAGCATCAATCGGCCGTTGCTCAGCTGACTAATCTGTGCCGACATCCGTCCAACATCGACTGGCGACCTAAACGTCATCGGGCTAACTAACGATCCAAACCGAATGTTCTCGGTCTCTCGGGCTGCAACAACAAACGACAGGAACAAATCAATCGAACTCTGGTACTCGCCAATCACGTAGTGATCCGACCGGAAAACCGATGGAAAACCGAGTCGTTCCGCCGTGTGCAGAATGTGAATCCAGCGTTCCCAACTTAGCCCTGCTTGGCCTTCGACCATTAGTCCGATTCGCATGTTTTGTCTTTCTTTTGCTCCGGGCGTGCGATGCGCACTTGGGTCCGCCTGTTCGGCGCACGAGCATACAACATGGATCGTAACGTACTGGCTAAGAAGTCGATCGGCAAGAAAAATCCTCTCGATCCGAATTGATGCAAACAACTTCGGGTTACGTCCTCATGCGCTCTTCATGCTCAGCGAAATAATCTGCACTCCTCGGAAGGGAGTGATTAGGTGGGGCATTCAAACGGAATAGCGGAGTTTGTGGTCAGGCGAGCCAGATCGATCTTCACCGGTCGACGCGTGATGTTGCAATTACACGTACTGGTAATCGTAGCTTTCGTGGTGCTTTCAGCCTGCTCAGACGAAATGCTGGCTGAAGAGACTGCAAGAGCGGTTGAATCTGCGAGGGAAGATGTGACTTCCGCTGCTGAGGTTGGCGGCTCCGTCGAGGACGCTCAGGCGACGGCTGATGCCGCGGAGTTTGAAGCGACCGCCGGACCAAAGTCGACAATAGTGTCGGCAACAACAACGGCCGAGGCGATCGCGACTCGTGAGACGCAAAACGATCTGGTCGAAATCGCCGATACTGCCCTTGCGAACAACGACATCGACCTAGACCAGTTCATCGTGATTGCCGAAACGATCAAAGCGGGTGGTGATCCCGGTGACGAATTCGATGAACTAATGGCCGATATCTTGGCGAATCGACCGCCTGAACCAGAGGCAGAGGAACTCCCGACCCTCGTACCAACACAGCCGGTACTTCCAACGGTTGAGCCAACTCCTGTAAAAGCGACCGAGTATCGGTCGGTAGAGGTGTTCGTGTCTGACGACTGGGAGGTAGGCGATGCAACTGCAAACGCAGTCCCAAGAGAGGGTTCAAAGGGTGGCATCGGTCTCGGTTTCATAGATCTCTTCTATACGAGGAGTAAGGCCGAAGGGTCGAATTACGATTGGACGATCGAGTTCAGTTTTGGCAGTCCGTATGCAGATCAGGTCCCGGGACGGACAATCACGTTGATTGGCAGAGCGAAAGTGACCGGTGGCGGATCGGATTCCGCAACATTCGATCCTCTCGATATGTACTTCATCTCGACCCTTCCTCCTGAAAGCATTGAGATCGTACGGACGACCGGACCACTAAAGATCAAAGCTGGCGAAAAGGCGCAGTTGGAAGTTTCTGTCAGCATCCCGAAAGGAGATGTTGGTGATTGGTTCACTCTCGGGTGGGGCGTGCGTGGATGTGCCGAGGACTGTGAGTACTTCTGGACGTACGCAGGGCAATAGTAACTGTTCTTATCCTCGCGAGTAGACCTGCGGTTCTGGGTTGAACTCAACGCCTTCGTCGAGCGGGAACATTGGGCGGGCGCAGATGGTGTGACCTAACGATGGAAGGTCGGCGCTAGTAGAGCCCGGCGCATCTACGTTCAAGTTGATTTGGCACCAGTCGTCGAAGAATTCAGGTTCGCAGAACGGCGACTTCACGATGATCGAGTGGAACTTTTTCGGATCGAGCCCGTTCGCATAAAACGGTGCACGGTCGACTAGGTTGATAGGTCGTGAGAACACGACGAACGTGATCTTGCCAGCTTCCAAAACAACCGTTGGACCTGCGTGTTCGATAGACGGCCATTTCTCAAGCGGGAACGTGCCGTCGGAAGCGGATATAACCGTGGCTTTCACTTCGATAGGAGTGAATCGTCGGTCGAGGTTTCCGCCAAGCTTTGCAGTAATCCTGCCGCCAATACCCTTCTCAACCGCACGTACTACAGCCGAGGCATCGACGATTGGCACGAGCACGGTGTGCGGGTAATCCTGACGAATCATCTCGGCGACAATGGCATTACTATCGCCTGATGCACCCGAGCTTGGAGCGTCGGCGGCATCGGTGAACATCACTGGGCCTTTCATCTTCGCGGCTTTGGCTACCGATTCTCCAAGCGGAACAAGATCGGCATGCATATCAAGTCGATTGTCCCAGAATTCGTTGGCTGCTTTTAGCGCAACTTCTTTGCCCAACTCTTCGTCGTTATCGGTCACGACGATCACTTGGCTGCACAGTTCTGGAACGTCGGTGAACGGATTTCCAATCTGGAATCCGGCGTTGAGAATGCGGGGATCGTTGTGAAGCTCTTTTAGGTAGCTGACTTGATTTCCGAAGAGTCCCGATTCCGTAACTAGCTGCTCACCACGTACGAGTGCGGGAATGGGCACACGGACGATTACTGGCTTTGCGCCATCGTTGAGCTGTCGTAGTAGCTGTTTTGCTGCACGCGCTCCAGTGTCGGCGAAATCGACGTGCGGGTAGGTGTGATAAACGGCGACACCATCAGCGTGCTTCAACATCTTCGCTGTCGTTACGCCGTGAATGTCTTGGGTGTAGATGATCGGAATTTCTTCGCCAAGAATCTTGCGTGACTCTTCTAATAAATAGCCTTCAGGATCGAGTTCGTTCTCGGCACTCATCGATCCGTGCATGGCGAACAGTGCGCCTGAAATATTGCCGGCGAACGGTTTCAGTGCTTCAAGGAATTCACTTGCGATTCGTTCCCATGAAGTTTGGTCGAGGGGACCTGCGCTGGTGGCTCCTGCCGAGTACGACGCAACGACTTCGATATCGCTGTCGGTCTTTAGTACATCGACCATCCCGGCGACTTCCGAGTTCTTACCGGCGCTTCGTTCGATAACTTCGTCACCAACCGAAATATTGAAATCTTCGTAGGTGCTGAACACCGGATTGAAGGTCGAAACTTCTTGTGCCGCACCTGCAATCAATATCCGTTTCGTCAATTCCGAAGCTCCTGTGAACTGGTTGATGATCGTGCGAGGCGAAATGCCACCGCCTCGATACAAGATTCAACGCCACATATTTTGCGCTGTATATCAGACGAATGGGTGATCAAATCGGCTTGAATGTACCCCTTACGAGCACCACGGCAATAACCAATACGTGGACGCCATTGACCCCTAGCGGGAGACGAACCAGCTCGGAATCAGGTTCAAAGTTTTGCTTGTAGAAGTTCAAAGCGGCCCGCAAACAGATCGAATCTAAGGATCAATCGAAATGCTCTCCATAGCCAGCACTCGCAGGAATTCAGAGTTATCTATCTCTGGTTTCGTCAAGATGCTTGTTATGGCAACCTACGCCAGCATGCTTCTAGTAGCCGGAACCGGAACGGCGATGGTGTTCGTACGACCGCCATCTGCCGACGCTATCGATAGTTTGCTCGGAGCAATCACCGGTATTCCCGGCATCGCTGCTGCGGTTCTTGGCACATTTTCGCTGTCTCTGTTGTTGCACCGCCGCCAGGTGAACTAATTTCGATCTAATGGCGTAGTTTCGAATCCCTCTTTTGAGAGACGAACTCAGTTCGGGCACTAGGTAGACTGTGAATCATGTTCAAGCAACTTCAGCTCGGTGCCAGCGATCCAGTGAGAGCAACGCGGTACAAATATGCTGCATTGATACTCGCCACAGTTCTGTTCACGATTTTGGTGATCGGAAATGCTATCGACCCACCCGAATCCGGCAGTATCTACAAACAAGAAGACGCCCTGGGTTACTTTTTCGCAATTGCACAAGCCCTCCCACTGCTCTTTGTTCTCAGATGGCCAATCCCTGCCTTCACAACGATTATGGCTTCATTCACGGTCCATACCGGTTTAGGACACGAAACTATCTGGGTAGTTCAGTTCACCGCATTGCTCTCGTTTTTCATCGCAGTTACTCAAGGTGGAGATCGACAATCGATTCTTGCGCTGATTATCGCCAATGCGGGTGCGATAGTAGCATTCGGAATAGTTGGCAAAAACCCTCAATTCGGCAACGTAGTAATGCAGGTAATGCTGTTCGGGGGATTATGGATCGTCGCTAATTTGTTCCGCACAGGTCGACTTAGCCTTGAATCAGCAAAGCAAGTGGTTGTTGAACTTGAGGCCGATCAAGCTCGACTCGCCCGTGAGGCTGTAAATAGCGAGCGAGTTCGAATTGCTCGTGAACTTCACGACGTTCTCGGGCACACTTTGAATCTCGTCGTAATCCAAGCTGGTGCTGCCCAACGGGTGTATGAATCGTCACCTGAAAAAGCACTCGAAGCGGTGAAATCTATCGAATCTACGAGTCGACAAGCACTTTCAGATGTCGACCGCATGCTCGGGATCCTTCGTGACCCCGACGAGCCTGCCAACACTGCGCCATCACTGGAAGCACGGCCTTCACTCAGTCGAATAAATAAGCTTGTGTCTGAACTGGCGTCAACAGGCCAAACTATCGAATTCACTATTCAGGACACGAAAGTAAACTCGCTGCCAGTACCGATCTCACAGCGTACCGGGTCGTCCAAGAAGCACTCACCAATGTAATGACCCACGCAGCGGGATCGAAAGCCCGAGTTGATATCGATTATGGTGATAACCAACTAGAAGTTTCCGTTACCAACGATGGATCAGGAATCGACAAATTGGCTGATCGCAAAAGCGGAGGCCGAGGAATAGTTGGCATGCGCGAGCGCACATCACTATTCGGCGGAAAGTTCGAAGCAGGCAGCACCGATGATGGTGGATGGAGAGTCAACGCTACCTTCCCACTCAATCGCAACAATACCGTTGACGAATCAGGAGATTCAGAATGACCATCAAGCTCCTACTAGTCGACGATGACGATCTCGTGCGAACCGGCTTGAAGATGATCATCGAATCCGATCCCGAGTTCGATGTACTCGGCGAAGCCGCAAACGGTGCTCAGGCCGTTGCTCTTGCCGATCGTCTTAAGCCCGATGTCATCCTGATGGATATTCAAATGCCGGAAATGGACGGCATCGAGGCGACTCGGATACTCACCGAGAAGTCGCCAGATCCCGACGAAGGACCGCGAGTACTCGTACTAACCACATTTGAACAAGACGAATACGTGTTCCAGGCTCTTCGAGCAGGTGCGAGTGGATTCTTGCTGAAGCGGACTCCTGCCGATGAACTCATCGCCGGCATCAAGGTGATAGCTGAAGGTGAATCACTATTGTCACCGTCTATCACTCGCAAGCTGATAAACGAGTTCGCACAAACCACTCCATCTTCTATGGATCGCGAAAGTGCAACGAAGCTGGATTCACTTACAGAACGCGAAATGGAAGTGCTTCAGCTTGTCTCGCACGGTAACTCTAATCAGGAAATTGCCGACGCTTTGATCGTTTCCGAGGGGACTGTAAAGACTCACGTAAAACGAGTTCTTTCAAAGCTGGATGTTCGCGATCGCACGCAGGCGGTCATATTCGCCTACAACTCCGGAATTATTCTTCCCGATTCGAACAACTAGTCGTTCGCCGACACCCCTGCTCGTTATTCAACCCGACACCAACGGTTGCCACCCTCTTCTCGACCGTAGTAAAGCGTAGCGGAGGGACCTTGGATGATGGCGTAGTAAGTGTCGTGCAACAGCACGAATCGCTGCACGCCTTTGCGGAATTGTCACGTCACACTCGAATTCGATTCCTCCGGCAGGGTCGAGATGAGGGATGAGGCAGTTAGCAAAATGTTGGCTAATCCGTTCGTGATGGTCTCGCCGGCGAAAAAATGTTGGCTTATGTGCTCGTAGCGTTCAGTGCCATCACTGATTGCCACGTCGTCGAATTCCACGCAATGACAGCCGCCATCCTTAAATGTCATCCTGAGGCTCTCGAAAGAAGACAGGTTAGGCAATAATCATTAGCGCAGTCAGCAGATACACCAGCTAGCTAAACCAGATTGATAGTAGGTGCTACAGCCGTAGAACTTGCCGCTTCCCGCCCCACCTCACCAGATCCCTCGGTTGCCGCTCGGGAAATGAGATTTAGGCGACCTTTCTCACGTTCTTGAAGTGCCTCGCCGCCTACCCCTTTCGGGATACATACCCTTCACAAAAGGGTTACCTAACCGCCTTCGACGTCAGCAAAAAGAGCACCTGAACGTTCGCTCTTTCGTGGACTAGCTTCACCCCCACAGGGAGACGTTCGACTGCCAATACGCCAATAACTTAGTACTCATAACAAGCCCACCGGGCATCTTCAACAATGAAGACAACGGCGGCGTAGGGGTTAATCAAATGAATGGCACAAGTTTTACAGGTAAATTAGCGAATTTCAGCGCACGACGCCGCTGGACCGTGCTCACTGCATGGTTACTGATATTAGTCGCAGCATTTATGGGTGCTGGAGCGATCGGCGATGTAACAGTTTCCGACGACGGGCAAAGCAGCTCTACTTTAGAATCTGCACAGGCACGAGCACTCGTTGCTCAGCGAATCACAACCGAAGAAAACTCGAAAGAGTACGTAATAGTAGAATTTGAATCTGGCACGGCCGCAGATTCAACCAACAAAGCGTTCGTACGCACCTTAACGGCCGATCTAGCGGCTCTCGAGCACGTCGAAGGCGTAGTTAGCTACCTCGACGATGTAGAAGGTCTATTGAGTAGCGGTGAAACCTTCGCGCTTCTCCAGACCGGACTCACGGTCGAAGATAGCGAAGCCGGCGATATCATCGCACCGCTTCTCGTTGTAGTAGAAACCGCAAACGAAACTGCCGGATTCCGAGTAAACACAATCGGTCAGGGCAGCGTTGAAACCGAATTCAACCACCTTGCAGAGGAAACCCTCCAAAAGGGTGAAATGATCGGAATGGGCTTCGCGCTCATCGTTCTACTCGTAGTATTCGGTGCGGCAGTCGCAGCGGGTCTTCCGATTCTGCTGGCAATATCTTCCATTCTCGTCGCAATTGCGCTCAGCGCAGTTATCGGCAGGGTGATGGACCTCGACCAGTTCGTTGTTCAGATCATCACCATGATCGGACTTGCAGTCGGTATCGACTACTCACTCTTCATTGTGAAACGATTCACTGAAGAGGTTTCAAAGGGCCGTGACAAGATCACAGCCATCACCGCATCAGGCGATACAGCCGGACGCACAGTAATGGTTTCTGGAATCGCAGTCATGATCGCACTCAGCGGAATGCTGATCGTTCCTGGTCTAACTTTCCGCAGCTTCGGACTCGGCGCAATCGTAGTAGTAATCGCAGCGGTATTCGCAGCAACAACTCTGCTTCCAGCGATCATGAGTATTCTTGGTCACCGAATGTACTGGCTCCGATTGCCGTTCATCGGTCGCAAACTCGAAGACGTGTCTGAAGACAACAGCGAGGGCGGTGTTTGGGACAAAATCACAGACGCAGTTACAGCACGACCAGTATTGAGCGTCGTAATCACCGGTGGCGCATTACTCGCATTGACCGGACTAGCGTTCACAATGAACCTCGGTTCAAGCGGATTGGGATCACTCCCAGACGACAGCCCTTCACTACGGGCGTTCAACATTGTGAACGCTGAGTTCAGTGATGGCCTACTAACCACCGACATCGTTATCGATGTGGCTGACGCAAGCTCTCCGGCAGTTCAAGCTGCTATCGAAAGTCTGAATGCAGACCTAGCCGCAGACTCGTTCTACGGCGACACGAAAGTAACGATCGCACCAAGCAACGACCTGGCAATTGTTCAGGCAGTAATCCAAGGTGATCCTGTTAGCGATGAAGCCTTTGAGGCTCTCTCACGACTACGTGACGACTACGTGCATTCAGCATTCGATGGTGTAGCAACGGTTTACGTCGCTGGCGACACCGCAATGACTGTCGACAACGTTGGCGAAATGAAGAAGTGGCTCCCAATCGTATTCGGACTGGTTCTCACCTCTAGCTTCGTGCTACTCCTGGTGGTCTTCCGAAGCATCGTGGTTCCAATCAAGGCAGTTCTAATGAACGTGCTCTCGGTTGGTGCAGCTTACGGCTTGCTGGTACTCGTGTTCCAAAACGGAATTGGTGCCGACCTGATGGGATTCAAGCAGACTCCGGTTATTGAACACTGGCTTCCACTGTTCCTCTTCAGCATCCTGTTCGGTCTCTCGATGGACTACCACGTATTCCTCCTCAGCCGAATCAAGGAACACTATGACCTAACTGGCAACAACAAACTCTCGGTGTCATTCGGTCTTCGCTCAACAGCGGGAATCATCACTGGCGCAGCGCTAATCATGGTTGGAGTGTTCGGTGGATTCGCAATCGGCGACATGTCGATGTTCCAGCAGATGGGCTTCGGTCTGGCTGCAGCGGTCATCATCGATGCAACTCTGGTTCGATCAGTCCTCGTCCCTGCAAGCATGGTGCTTCTGGGCGACAAGAACTGGTACTTCCCGAGCTGGCTCGAATGGCTCCCACGTCTCGATGTTGAAGGCGAGTCGGTCGAGGCAGTTGACACCCCTACGGCCCAGCCGACTGGCGTTCTCGTACCAAGTGGTGCAAGCGACTAGTACTTAGTCGATAACCACCCAAACAAAAAACGGGCGATGGAATTACTTCCATCGCCCGTTTTCGTTTATTCCTACAATTTTTATCTGGGCTTGAGCGCCCCGCACCAGATCCCTCGGTTCCAGTGACTCCATCCCGGAAGATGGCAGAAATTTGGATTCCCACCTCATCTGCCACTAAAGAGCTACTACGCTCTCTTGTTCAGTAGCCCATAAGAGCACCACGATGCTCGCCCTTTCGTGGACTGGCGCCACCACCCTAGTGTGACGCCAGTCGCAGTCGTCAGAAATAGATTTGTATGTAGACAAACAAGCCCGCCACGTGGCGAGCAAATCTAATGACTTAGTAGGGGTAATCATGGCGCTGAATTCAAATGGAACGATTGTAGAGACCGCGGGGCTAACGAAGTCCTACAAGGGTGTAAATGCCCTCAAGGGTCTGGACTTGAACGTTCCTAAACACTCAATTTTTGGTTTTCTAGGTTCGAACGGATCTGGAAAGACAACGACCATCAAGCTCTTACTCGGGCTCACACAGCCCACTGAGGGAAGCGCTTCTATCTTCGGTCTCGACTCGGTAGATGAGAGCTTGGAGATTCGTAAGAAGGTCGGCTATCTAGGTCAGGACCCACGGTTCTTCGACAATATGACAGCACGAGAAACAATGCGTTTCCGAGCCGGGTTCTACTACACAGGCCCTAGCATGGCGATCGAATCACGAA
>Ga0233439_10003628_pt1 | contig 15777 bp, 15 predicted proteins | sample SI_123_September_6_FD_182713 | JGI IMG/M metagenome (GOLD analysis project Ga0233439, IMG submission 182713) | Seawater microbial communities from Saanich Inlet, British Columbia, Canada - SI_123_September2016_100_MG | ecosystem: Environmental > Aquatic > Marine > Inlet | place: Canada: British... | reverse complement strand
GACTTCCAACCCAACACTGGCGAGATGTACTTTACCGACAACGGTGCCGACGGCATGGGCGATGACAGCCCGCCAGACGAACTCAATCACGCGCCAAATAAAGGCCTGTGGTACGGCTACCCCTACTTCGGGGGCGGTCATGACAGAACACCTGATTTCAAAGGCCAAAAGCTGCCCCGCACACCAATCTTCCCCGTCGTCGAATTCGGCGCCCACGTCGCCTCCCTCGGCGTCCACTTCTACGAAGGCAGCATGTTTCCAAGCACCTACAAGAACGACGCCTTCGTCGTCCAACGCGGCTCCTGGAACCGCACCATCCCCCAAGGTTACCGCGTCATGCGCATCCGCTTTGATAAGGCAGGCAAAGTTTTAGGCAAACAAATTTTCGCCGACGGCTGGCTCGACAAACACGGTGAATACTGGGGACGGATTGTGGATGTGAAGGAACTGGGCGACGGGTCGCTACTGGTTTCAGACAATCACGCGAATGCGGTTTATCGGATAACTTATAAAAAGTAATTAGCCATAAATATTTTCCCATTAACCATAAAACTAGACTGAAATTTCATCCAAAATAGAATGGTTACGCTGGATACAAGATATTGACGTTCTGCCCGTCAACATACCTCATTTGGAAGAAATAGAGAAACATAACAAGAACACCTCTTGCAATTTATAGCATATAGCGATAGATTCAAAAGTGACGCCTGCCACAACTTTGGAGAGTCAGTGGCAGGCGTCTTTGTATTAACCACAGCATGAAAGAACGATACCATGGCTATTAGTAAAGATGACGTTGAGTGGGCTTGGAAACAAGGCCAAAAAGTTCGAGGCAAAGACGCCGACGTTTACCGGCGTGATGAGTCGGGAAATGAACTTTATAAGCCATCATACGGAAAGAACGGCGAAAAAAGTTGGGAAATAGATCATAGAAATCCTGTAGCTAAAGGTGGCACAGATCATCGACGTAACCTTCGCATCCTTCAATCAGATGAAAACAGGAAAAAGAGCGATAAGTACTAGTCCGCTTCAAATTTTGTTTCATCCTAATACGAAGGAAATAATACAATTCACGGTCGGTGAAGATATATGAGCATATTTGAGTTTAACTGTATCCGACTGTGAATTTTATCGCGCTTGGCGTCATTTCCTTTTTGTTCTTATTTAGGAACCATAGTCATGCAAAACTTCTATTTAGACCCTGCTCCACCAGAAGACCTAATGACCGCCGTTGGTAGAATCTCAAATTTATGGCAAATGATAGAAGCTCGTATAGAAGCAACGATATGGGGATTAGCAGAGCTATCAGCGGACCAAGGTCGGTCCATAACGTCGCATATGACATTTCCATTACGATGTGATGTTTTGAGAGCCCTATACCACACTCATTTCCGAGATAGTAAAGCGGACAAAGAACTTTCTAGGCTTATTGAGAAAAGAATTAAACCAGCAAGCACCATTCGACACCGCTACGCTCATGCTATGTGGTTAAAAGATGATTCGGGAAATTCTATTCTTTTAGAAAAAGATTCACGTGGCAAACCAGATGTTTCCCCTCGAACCATTACCGTAAAAGATTTAGGTGCCGAGGCACTAACAATATTTGCAGCTTATTTTCAAATATCCACTTATTTAAGTGGCTCTACTAATTATGATGCTGTAATTGACAGGCTATTTGAAGAGAACGAAACAGAATTTGGCGAACTAGAATTTCAAGACGATCTGATTCCTGTCGAACCATATTTACGTCCAACCGTTCCAGGTAAACCTCAATTCCTATCTCAAACCGCTGAGACCTAAGTTTAATAGCAATGGCCCGTCCAAATTCTTTTGGTGCCATACACCCATTCAGCCAAGTATATATAGGAAAAAATTCTTGTATTTTTGTGCCGATTTATGTACATTGAATATAGAACTAAACATGAACATATTTTAAAAATTTATTAATTAAGCGGTGGCTGTGATGCTGTTAGAAGAAACTCCATTATCCTTTGATGACGATGAAGAAATTTTTATTTTTCCCTGCGGCGATTTGTTTGCTGAGCGGGCTGCTGTTGCTCGGGAGATTATTTGGTTGGTGGTTCGGGGGGAGGTTTCGGTGGAGGCGCGAGAGCAGCGCGAGATTGGTCTTGAATTGGGCCGTGCGCTTCGGCGTCAGGCCGCTATAAAAAAACGGATTTTGCGGCGGGGGTGCTTGGTTGATCCGGACGCGCCGTTTTAAAATACCTTGGCAGCGACCAGTAACACGAAGGCATAACGCGCGGTTTTACCGAAACCCACGAAGGCGATAAACAGCCAGATATTAACCTTGAACATGCCGGCGACGAAGGTCAGCACGTCGCCGACGATGGGCAGCCATGCCAGGAACAACGACCACACGCCCCAGCGCTGAAACCAGCGGGTCGCGCGGTCGAGTTTTTTGCCTTTGAAGGGGAACCATTTTTTATCCTTGGACTTCAGCATCCAGCGCCCCAGTGCCCAATTGACAATAGCGCCTAAGGTGTTGCCTGCACTGGCTGCCAGCCATAGGAAGGCCCAGGATTTTGGGTCGGCGACATAGGCCGCGGTCAACATGACTTCGGACGAGACTGGGAAGACTGTCGCGGCTAAAAACGCGCCGCCGAAAAGTTCCCAGATGTGATCCAATGCTTCCCCCTAATCTCAGACTGAGACGTTGTCGATCAACCGTGCGCGCCCCAGCCACGCCGCCGCCAATACGCGCGCGGGCTGGCTGAGGTTTTCCAGGGGCAGGAGACTTTTCGCATCTCGCACAGTGACGTAGTCCACATTCCCAAAGCCGGATTTTGTCAGTGTGTCCGCGGCCCAAGTCTCTGTCTCTTTGATGTCTTCACCACTCCGTACCTTTTCCGCCACAGCTTCAATCGTGCGGTAGAGTGCAGGTGCTGCCCGACGTTCGGTGTCGGTCAAATAGGCGTTGCGGGAGGCCAGGGCGAGGCCGTCTTCTTCGCGCACCGTCGCCACCCCCTCAATCCGCACCGGGATATCCAGGTCAAGGGCCAGGCGTTTAATCACCTGAAGCTGCTGGTAATCTTTCTCGCCAAAGACCGCGACATCAGGGAGCGCTTGCAGCAACAGCTTTGTCACCACCGTCGCAACGCCGCCAAAAAACCCAGGACGATATTCCTCTTCCAAAATATCGCCGAGGCCAGAAACTTTGACCGTACTGCTATATCCTTCCGGATAGACTTCCGATGGATCAGGTGCAAACAACAGGTGTGCTCCTTCGTCGGCCAATAGGGCCGCGTCACGAGCTTCATCGCGGGGATAGGTTTCTAAATCTTCACCTTTGCCAAACTGTGTCGGATTGACGAACAGGGTGGCGACAGTCCGATCGCTCAGCGCCAAGGACCGGCGCACCAATGACAAATGCCCGTCATGCAGGCCGCCCATGGTCGGCACCAGGCCAATTTTATGACCGTCGGTGCGAAAATCACTGACCCGCCGACGAAGATCGGCAATTGTCCGAACCGTTTCGATGCCGCCAGGCATATTGTTACTTTTTAGGTTTTACGCCGAAGCAATGTTCGGCAGCGGGGAAGGTGCGAGCGCGGACTTCTTCGGCGTATTCTTTACCGGCGTCGCTGATCTGTTTGCCGAGTTCGGCGTAGCGCTTAACGAACTTGGGCGTGAAATCGCTGAACAGGCCGACCACGTCTTCGGTCACCAGTACTTGGCCATCGCACGCTGGTGAGGCACCAATGCCGATGGTCGGGATGGCAATCACTTCGGTAATTTTTTTTGCCAGGGGTTCAACGGTTCCCTCAATCACCACGGCAAACGCACCCGCTTCATCAACGGCTTTGGCGTCTGCCATGATGCGCTCGGCCTCGCGTTCTTCTTTACCATGCGACCGGAATCCCCCTGCCGTATTAACCGATTGGGGCAACAATCCGATGTGGCCCAGGACAGGAATACCGCGCTGGGTCAGGAACGCGATGGTCTCTGCCATTTCCACGCCGCCTTCGAGCTTTACGCCGGCACAGCGGGTTTCCTTCATCACCCGGGCCGCGTTCTCAAAAGCTTTTTCTTTTGATTCTTGATAGGATCCGAACGGCATGTCGACGATCACGCAGGCCTTCTTCGTGCCACGCATCACTGCACTGCCGTGGGCAATCATCATATCCAGGGTCACGCCGAGGGTGCTGTCCAGGCCGTACAGAACCATGCCTAAGCTGTCGCCAACCAATAGGAAATCCACATGATCGTCTAACAGAACGCCGGTCAAGCTGGTGTACGCCGTCAGGCTGACGATGGGTGTGCCGCCCTTCATCGCCCGGATGTCTGTTACGGACTTACGCTTGGCGAGTGCGTGTGTGCTCAAAGTTCTAATCTCCTGAAATGGCCCGGAACTCTATACGCCTCTCCGCCCCTGGCAAGTGAAATCATAGCCCAATCTTAGCCCAATCTTAGCCCAATCTTAGCCCAATCTTAGCCTAATCAGGGGGAAGCCGCCATAAAATCACCGCAAAAACCTATATAAACGGGTCCACATCTGGGTCGACCCGGTCTATAAACGTCTGGGAGTTTTGAGGAGAAAAGTATGTTGCATCGAATGAGGTCCAATTTTGGTCGGGCGACGGCCATCGGATTACTGCTGCTGACGGCGGCGTGTAACCACGGTTTGGACACGGTCGCGCCTGTGGCTGTAATTGAGCCTGCTCCTCAACCTGAAATAAAAAAAGCGCCTGTCGTTAAAATAGTGAAAAAGCCGGTTGCAAAGGCGAAACCTAAAATCGCTGAACCTGTGGTGGTTGTGAAACCGGAACCACCAGAAGAACCTAAGCCAGTTGAGGTCGTCGAGCTTCTCGACTCTCAAGCACCGGCAAAAGCCAAAACCCATATGATTTCAACAGCGAACCCTTTGGCGACGCGGGCTGGTCTGGAGATCTTGCGCAAAGGTGGCAGTGCCATTGATGCGGCTATTGCTGCAGAAATGGTTTTAACCTTGGTTGAACCGCAGTCGTCCGGCATTGGCGGCGGCGCGTATTTGCTGCATTTTGCGGCCAAAAGCGGGGCCATCGACGCTTATGACGGCCGCGAAACTGCCCCCGCGTCCGCGTTCCCAAAGATGTTTCAGGACAAAGATGGCAACCGGATCAAGCGCAAGCGGGCGCGCCTGTCCCCGCAAGCCATTGGTGTGCCTGGATTGTTGCGCATGCTGGAACTGGCGCACAAGAAAAATGGCAAGCTGCCTTGGGCGCAGTTGTTTGATCCGGCGATTAAGTTGGCGGAGGAAGGCTTTTTAATCTCGCCTCGGCTAAATAGCCTTGTGAAAAAGCATAAAGGGCTCCCTTTATTCGCAACATCGAAAGCCTATTTCTTTACCTCCGAAGGTGCTGCGAGACGGGTCGGGACAAGATTATTCAACCCCGCCCTGGGCAAAACATTCCGGATGATTGCGCGCGGCGGCGCGGATGTTTTCTATACCGGCGACATTGCCAAGGCCATCGTTGCCACCGTCAACAAGGACGGCAAGAACCCAGCCCCGATGACACTTAAGGATATGTCTAGTTACAAGGCGAAAAAGCTGGAAGCCGTGTGTTCGTTTTATCGGGCGTGGCTGGTCTGTGGCGCGCCGCCGTCAACGACAGGCGGCATCACGGTGTTGCAAATTCTTGGCATTCTGCAAAATTTTGATCTCGCCAAAATGGAGCCGGGGTCAGTAGATGCGGTTCATCTTATTTCAGAAGCGGCACGTTTGGCCTATGCTGACCGCGCGGCGTACATTGGGGATCCTGAATTTGTTAAAGTCCCCACGGCGGCGTTGCTTGATCCTGGCTATTTGGCAAAACGCGCAGGCCTGCTTTCTATGGATAAATCTCGCGGGCATGCCATCGCGGGCAATCCCAGCGCTGGAAAAACTGCTTGGCGGTGGGCGCCGGATTTGGAAGAACACGGCCTATCGACAACTCACCTGAGCGTCGTCGACAAAGATCGCAACGCTGTTTCCATGACGGCCAGCATTGCCACGGCCTTTGGGTCTGCGCGGATGGTTGGTGGTTTTATATTGAATAATCAACTGACCGATTTCTCGTTCAATCCGAAAAAGAATGGCAAACTGGTTGTCAATCGCGCCCAAGGCGGCAAGCGCCCGCGTAGTTCGATGTCGCCATCGTTGGTATTTGATGGCTCTGGCAAGTTGGTTCTGGCGATGGGGTCACCCGGCGGCATGCGGATTATTGGCTATGTTGCCCAGGCGCTTATTGCGGCCCTTGATTGGAAGATGAACGTTCAACAAGCCATCGATATGCCCCACTTCATCAACCGCAACCGGCGCGACACTGAGATTGAGAAGGGCTCCCCCTTGGAAGCGCTAAAACCGGCACTTGAAGCCCGGGGCCATCGTGTTGATGTGCACCGTATGACCAGCGGCTTACACGGTATTGCGGTGACTAAAGAGGGCCTTGAAGGCGGAGCCGACCCGCGCCGTGAGGGTATGGCCCTGGGCGACTGATTTAAGGGATTCCGTTCAGGTCCCAATCGTAGGCATGGTCTTCAATTTCCGTAATACCAGCCAAAGCTTTTTGTAACTCAGGGTTCGCGTATTTCTTAAGGTGCGTGATAACACCATTGTCAGTGTCGCCGAAATCCACCTTGTACCAATCGAAAATACTGGAAACATAAAGAGCGCCATCTTCAATCCGGACTCCGCGTGTATGATTGATATAGGTGCCGGCGGCAGCGCTCAAGAGTCGGTCTGTATTCGCAGCTGTATAGGCGTCTTTATTTAGGTTTGGACACCCGACAGCGGCGCAATTGACTGCGTAATGCACGCGATTATCCTGCCAGATCGGACGCAGTATTCGGTGTTCGATGTCATCCAAGCTGATGTCCCGGCCCTCTATCGTTACCAGTTTTTTTCCCCACGGCCCGGGCGCAAAAAATCCTGGTGAAATTTTAATGTCGAGAATGCTCTCGACCGGATAATGGTCCAAGACAACATTTACGGTCAGTGCATTGTAGAGATTGATCCAGTAGGCCCGCTGTTCGTTCTTGTTAAGGGTGCGGGGGGGTAATTGGGAGAGATATTTAATGTAGCCCGCCAGGTGCTGCTTTGCGCCCGATTGCACCTTCCCATAGGCAATCCGGTTTACGCCGTCGTTGGACGCGACCACGTGAGCGTCGAGAAATGTCTGCCAGTCTGTATGATCTACCGTGACTTGGGATTCTGGATTATGTGCCGTCCAAAACTTCCAAAGATCAGCATCCGGTGCCGCTTGGGATGTCAATGCCCAAACCATCACCAATACTCCCGTTGCGATTGCTAACAGATGCCGTATGGATTTATCTCCTGGGTTATACGACGGGGGAGGGATAGCCGGAACAACGTTCCGTTCGTATCGCTTCTGACGACGATGATATCACCGCCATGAGCTTGCAAGATATCACGGGCAATCACGAGGCCAAGGCCCGTCCCCCCGGCTTTAGTGGAGCCCGCAAAGGGTTCGAATAAATGAGCTCGGGCATCGGCGGGAAGCCCTGGGCCATTATCAGCAAAGTTTACCCACAAGCTAACGCCATCCGTTTCCGCAGAAATCCGAACCTGGGTTGCCCCTGCTTGATTTGCATTAAGAGCCAAGTTGCTAAATACCCGGAACAATTGTTGTCGGTCAGCTTCGACGTCTAATTCAAAGTCGACTTGGCTCAGCCATTTTAGTTTAGGGGGCTCTTCGCCTCCCAATGTCGGAAAGTCGTCTGACTGCATGGCCGCGCCAACTTCCGCCACCAATTCGCTAAAATGAAACAACGTCGGGGTGAGCGTTGGTTTGTCATCAGAAATAAAGGTCAGTGTTTGGCTGCAAATACTCACCGCCCTGGTTACCGCGTCATAGAGCCGTGGAGTGACTCGTTTAACCTCCGGATCATCAATGTTCGCGAGGCGATCAGAAGCCAGTACAGCCGTTGCCAAGGTATTACGAAGATCGTGATTCATCTTCGCCATTGCTGCTCCTAAGGCCGCAAGCCGCGTTTTTTGACGTAGTGCGAACCGAAGGCCGTTTTGCATGACTACGAGTTCTCGCTGAGCCACGCCGATTTCATCTGATCGCATAGTTGGAATGAGACTGGAACTCTCATCCTCTGGGCTGGCCCTGAACTTCATCATGCTTTCGGTGATGCGCCGCATTGGACGCACCATCAGCCATTGCAGCGATACGTAAACCAAAAATGCGACGATAAATGCAATCACGAGAGAGAGCAGTAAAATCCGACCAGAAAAGTCATACATAGACTCCCGCATCGGCGTTTCATCTAGAATAACTTCCATGAATACTTTTGGATTGCCATCCGGCACGCCGATGACCCGCATGACACGGTTTTCGTCCTGGAGCAGCGCTTGGAAGGCGTCGCGGATTAAGCTGTAGGAATTTCCTTCGCGCAGATCAAACATGACATCGACATTTGGCGGCATATCGCGGTCCAGCATCAACAGGCGCCGGGTATCGCCCTTGAGGACAATACCGTGAGTCCCTGTTTGCTCAAGCAGCCGCTGTTCCAATTCGTTCGCCAGCTTTTCACTCGGCCCCAAGGTTAGCGCCAAGGTCGCCAAGTGCGCCTTGGTGATGTGTTCTTCAAGGTAGGCTTTACGGTAGCGCGCGATGGACGGTGCATAGATCAAGACCTCAGCCACCATAACAAAGAAAATCGTCAAGATAAGAAGCCGAGCAGACAGGCTCGTTAGCACGGGGGTGGTTCTCGGCGTCGTTTCCAGCATCACAGAAGGATACACTAGCCAAAGCGACTGAGGAAACGAACAATCATCCGGGTTCGCTTGCTGAACAGCGAGGGGGTATAAAAACTGCCGGCTGCCCGTTTGCTAACTTCACCCAGAGTAGGATATGGGGCAATCATCCCGGCAACAGTTCCGATTTTGAGTTTATTGGCCATGGCCAGGACCCAGGTCTGGATCAGCTCACCTGCATGCGGCCCGACAATTCCCGCCCCCAAAATATGTCCCTTTGGCGTAACGATGGCTTTTATGAGACCGTCGGTCTGGGCTTCGGCGATGGCCCGGTCATTTTCCTTGAAGGGCCATGTCAGTACCTTGTGGTCCAGTCCTTGTGTTTTGGCTTCAGCTTCAGTAAGCCCCACCTGTGCCAGTTCTGGGTCTGCATAGGTCACCCAGGGGAGGGCACGGGTGTCAGATTTTGCAGGCAGACGAAACAGGGCATTGCGAATAACAATGCCGGCTTGGTATCCGGCATTATGGGTAAATTGTAGGCCACCGGTTACGTCGCCAATTGCAAAAACCTTTTTATTTGTGGTGCGCAGACGGGCATCAACGTGAATGCCTGCAGCGGTGTGTTCGATACCGGCTTCTTCAAGCCCGAGGCCTTGGACGTTCGCTTGACGTCCCGTGGCGATGAGCAGGTGCGAACCGACGATAGACTCTTCTTTGCCGTCTTTCTCAACAAACACGGTGACATCATCGCCGCTTTTTTCCAGGCGCACGACCTTCACACCCTCGCGGATGTCAACGCCTTGGCCCTGCAATCTTTGCCGTACAACATCAACTAAATCAGGGTCGTCCTTGGGCAGGATCGAAAACATTTCCAACACAGTGACAGCGCTTCCCAAGTTCCGAAACGCCTGCGCCATTTCTAGGCCGATGGGACCGCCGCCTACGACCAACAAGTGCCCGGGTCGTCGCTGTAATTCAAAAATTGTTTCGTTGGTTAAATAAGGGACATCTTCCAGTCCGGTAATCGGTGGCACCAAGGCCCTGGAACCGGTTGCAATTACAAAGCGCCGGGCGGTAATGCGCGCATCACCAGCTTTCACGGTGCGACGGTCTATAAACCGGCCTTCGGCTTGAATGACATTGACGCCCAGGCCTTCAAAGCGTTCTACAGAATCATTAGGTGCGATGGTGGCAATGGTGCCATGAACGTGCGCGTGAATTTTGTTCCAATCAATCTCAGGCTCGCTGGCAGCAATGCCAAAGCGCTCAGCATCGCGGACAGCTTCGGCGGCATGACCGGCGGCCAGGAGTGCTTTGGACGGAACGCAACCTGTATTTAGGCAATCGCCACCCATCTTATCTTTTTCGATTAGGACAGTATCCGATCCCATCTGCTGGGCACCGGCGGCGACAGATAGTCCCCCCGAGCCCGCGCCGATGACACAAATATCAGTCTTAATTTCTTGCGCCATCGCCTGATTGTCCCTGGGCCAGATCTTGGTTGCTCTTGGACTTGTATTTTTTATAGATGACAGGGATTAAAGATAAAAGCGCAAGCCCGACGAGGGCCCCCATAATTTTTGGCTCGAAAATCATGCTGAGGTTGGGGCGCTCTTCCAATTCGATAAGCTCATTTATGCCGCTGCCAACAACTGCGTAGACAAACGACCCCGGGATAATGCCCAGAAATGTGGCGATAAAAAAAGTTCGAAGCGGAACTCCTAAAAGCGCCGGGACCAAGTTCACCAGCCAAAACGGAAAAGCTGGGATCAGACGAAGCACCATTAGGTAACTGAAGGCGTTCTCTTGAAATCCATGTTCCATTTTTTGGATCGAGGGGCCGACCTTATCATGAAAATAATCACTAAGCGCATAGCGCGCGATGATAAATAAAAGGGATGCACCGATTGTTGCCGCAAAAACCACATACAATGTCGCCAGCCCAGCGCCAAAAATGAAGCCACCTGCCAATGTTAGCCAAACAGCCCCCGGTAGCGAAAAAGCGACCGCCGCGATATAAATCCCCATAAACGATAGGACCGTTAGAATTTGGTGCTGTGCATACCAAGTCATTAGTTCGTGACGGTACGACGCGATGGCCTCAAACGAGAGGAACCTATTCAAATCAAATACAAAAAAACAAACGATTGCCGCCAAGAGGACGCCCAACGGGAGTAACTTTTGTACCGACAATCCTTTTTGATCGGGCGGGGTTCCAGAAATCTCGCTCACACTAAACCTTCATTGCGTTGCAAATATCTCATCGATACAAGGGCGAAATACCTTCTGCATCTCTCTGAAAATAGCAGATAAATTTTTAACCAACTCCTTTTACCTATTGTATTTGTATGCGTGTCGTAAAGTCACCCCCAGTCACCATTCCGTGAGACCAGAAAAACGTGCGTCTCGAATTTCGAAACAACGTTGACTTATCCTAATCTAATCCCTATACACCGGGACCTTATTTTCACATGGGAGAGAGCCCGTGAAGCGTACTTTTCAGCCTAGCAACCTCGTCCGCAAGCGGAGACATGGTTTCCGTAAGCGTATGTCCACCGTCGGTGGGCGCAGAATTCTGTCGAACCGGCGATCCAAAGGCCGCAAGCGCCTATCCGCCTAGTGACACTGTGTCCGTCGTACAATCCCGGCAATCCCGGGCTATTACGCATTTGAAACGGCGCCCGGAATTTCTCCGAGTGGCTAAATCCAAACGCAAATGGGTGGCTCGGGGGTTAATTTTGCAAGCCCGAAATTCGATCTCTGCCGGTAGTGTCGAGGATGACGCAACTGAAGTCAGAGTTGGATTTACGGTTAGTAAAAAGGTGGGCAACGCCGTAAAACGGAATCGCGCTCGTAGGCGTCTGCGCGAAGCCGCACGCCAAGTTATGTCTGCCCACGCGAATCCCGGTTTTGACTACGTGATTATCGGACGCTACGCAACATTGGGGCGGCGGTTTGATGGCCTTTTGACAGATTTGGAAACAGCGCTCGAAAAAACCGGCTGTCACAGTTGATAATTCGGTGTCTACGCCCTATTAAAGCCCAGGTAAAAACTGAGGTTAACACACAGGCGGTTTAGAAAGTTGGCAGCGATGAAACTAATGGCACAATTATTTAGGATTTTGATCAGGGGCTATCAGCTTCTAATCACGCCTATATTGCCGGGGACGTGTCGCTATCATCCGACGTGTTCTCAGTATGCATTGGACTCAGTAGATCGGTTTGGTGCGATGCGCGGATCATGGCTTACGCTAAAGCGAGTATTGCGCTGTCACCCATGGGGTGCCCATGGCTACGACCCGGTTCCAGATGAACCAGTTTCAGAAGGGGCGGCCTCACCTCACGCTCGACACCTCACCCAATAATCAATAACCCATAAAGTAGTAGCCAAAAAGACACATGAGCGAAGACCATAAAAACTTGATTCTGGCGGCCGTCCTAACCGTCGCCATTCTTTTTGGCTGGCAGTCCTATGTCGATTCACAGCCCAAGCCTGAGCCACAACAGCAGGCGCAAGATCAGGCGCAACAGAAGGCGCCGGGAAGCGCCCCTGCTGCGGGCCAGAGCCAGATTCAAAGTACGACACCGCCCGTTGCCGGTGTGACGAACGCACCCGTTCCGGGCCAGTCCCCCGCCGTGTCCGCCGTCGTGCCGAGTGTTCCTGGCTCAGCGTCGACAACGGCGTCGATTGGCCAGATTAAAGAAACTCTTCTAGAAAATCGTCCGCACGTCAAAATTGAGGCGCCACGGTTGCGGGGCTCAATTTCTTTAATAGGCGCGCACTTGGACGATATTTCCTTTGTTGATTACCACGAGGAATTGGACCCAACGAGCCCAGAAATTTCATTTTTGCAACCGCGCGGCGTCCAAAACTCCTACTTCGCACAGTTCGGTTGGTCTGGTGGCCAAGGGGTTGGTGTTCCAAACGATGCGACAAAATGGACGGCTGATAGCAAGACCTTAACGCCAGAACGTCCTGTCACCCTGACCTGGAACAATGGCCAAGGCCTGGAATTCACGCGGACCATATCGATCGATAAAAATTATATGTTTGCCGTTACTCAAAAGGTCAAAAATACCGGCAAGGCGAACGCTACACTTTATCCCTACGGCTTAATATCTAGACAGAATACCCCGGAAACGAATGGTCTTTATATCCTGCATGAAGGCCCGATTGGTGTCTTTAACGGCCAGTTGCAAGAGATTGCCTACGACGACCTTCAGGAATCAAAATCTGTTTCCGAAACCACGACGGGTGGTTGGCTGGGTATTACTGACAAGTATTGGCTTACGGCGTTGATCCCGGATCAGAAAGCCAAGGTGAAGACCAACTTCATCCATCGCCTGACCAACAATATAGATAAGTACCAAGCGGATTTCCTGGGCAGCCGATTTGATATCGCTCCGGGCGCGACGGTCAATACCACCAGCCACATATTCATCGGTGCCAAGGAATTGTCGCAGTTGCAGGGTTATGAAGAAAAAATGAATATCCCGCTGTTTGACCGGGCGATTGATTTTGGTTGGTTGTATTTCCTAACCGAACCGATCTTCAAGGCGCTCATTTTTCTGAATAATCACGTGAACAACTATGGTCTGGCTATCCTTCTTCTAACGGTCGGGATCAAACTGGTGTTCTTCCCGCTGGCGAATAAGTCGTACCGGGCCATGGCTAAGATGAAAAAGCTGCAGCCTAAAATGTTGAAGCTGCGCGAACAGTTTGGCGAGGACAAGCAACGCCTGAATACGGAAATGATGGCGCTTTATAAGAAAGAAAAGGCGAACCCGGCGTCTGGGTGTCTGCCGGTTATTGTCCAAATTCCGGTATTCTTTGCGCTCTATAAAGTTTTGTTTGTCACCATCGAAATGCGCCACGCGCCGTTCTTTGGCTGGATTCATGATTTGTCAGCTCCCGACCCGACATCCATCTTAAACTTGTTTGGGTTGTTCCCGTGGGATCCCACGACATTTGCGCCCGACATTCTGAATATCGGTGTCTGGCCACTTCTCATGGGCCTGACCATGTTCCTGCAACAGAAATTAAACCCACAACCGCCCGACCCAATTCAGGCTAAAATCTTCATGTTTTTGCCGATTATGTTCACGTTCATGCTGGCGTCTTTCCCGGCAGGATTGGTGGTTTACTGGGCTTGGAACAATCTTTTGTCGATTGCCCAACAGTGGGTGATTATGAAAAAAGTGAATAAAACTTAATTCCAGAGGCTGCCCCCAAAAGGAAAGCGGTCATGGGTACACCTGAACAAAATCCTGACGAACCTAACCTAGAATACGGGCGACTGCTGTTTGCCCAGCCCTGTGAATTTATCATCGGCGTCGCCAACTTAGAACAGTTGCCGGCCACGGACCTGCCGGAGATTGCCTTCGCCGGACGCTCCAATGTTGGTAAATCTAGTTTGGTCAATGCGCTCACCGGGCGAAAAACCTTAGCCCGAACGTCTAATACCCCTGGCCGCACGCAGCAGATTAACCTGTTTACCTTGGATGATCGTTTGATGCTGGCGGATTTACCCGGCTACGGGTTCGCCAAGGCACCCAAGAAAGAGGTTGATCGCTGGATCCAAAATATGACCGGCTATTTGAGCGGACGCCAACCGCTCAGACGGTGCTGTCTTCTGATTGATGCGCGCCACGGATTTAAAGCTTCTGACCGGGACGTTATGGAGATGTTGGATAAGGCAGCGGTCTCATATCAGGTCATACTGACGAAATGCGACAAAATTAAGCCTACGGCATTGAGCAATCTGGAGGAGGCAACTTTGGCTGAATTGGCCAAGCATCCTGCTGCCTTTCCAACATTGCACAAAACCAGCAGCGTATCGTCGGCAGGTATAGCAGAATTGCGAGCGGCCCTTGCGGAATTAGCTCTCTCACGTTAACAGAAGCCCCTGGCACGTTAACAGAAGCCCCTGGCACGTTAACAGAAACCCTTGGCACGTTAACGATAAGAAAAGACGTATAGCGGATTATGAGATCATGACTGACGACAAAAATAAAATTGAGCAAGACTGGTTGGCGCAAGCGAATGTGCTTTCTAAAGCGTTGCCTTATATGCGGCGGTACGCGGGAGAAACCTTCGTCATAAAATATGGCGGCCATGCCATGGGTGACGATAGCCTAGCCGATCTTTTTGCTCGGGATATCGTTTTGCTGCGCCAGGTCGGCATTAATCCGGTGGTCGTGCATGGCGGCGGTCCTCAGATTGGTCAAATGCTTGACCGGCTAAAAATAAAAAGCGAATTCATTGATGGTCTTCGGGTCACCGACAAAGAAACCGTTGATGTGGTAGAGATGGTGTTGTCTGGATCAATCAATAAACAGGTCGTTGCGGCGATTAATGAAGCTGGTGGCTTCGCAGTCGGTCTTTCCGGCAAGGACGGAAATTTGATCAAGGCTGCACGGCTGAAACGCACCAAACGCGACCCGGATTCGAATATCGAAAAAATTCTCGACTTAGGCTTGGTGGGGGAACCCAGTGAAATTAATCCGCATATCTTAGACTTCTTTGAAGAATCCGATATCACGCCGGTTATTGCTCCGATTGGATGCGGATCCAAAGGAGAAACGCTCAACATTAACGCGGACACGGCGGCTGGCGCGATTGCCGGCGCTGTCATGGCGAAAAGACTTTTGATGCTGACCGATGTTAAAGGTGTTTTGGACAAGGATGGTGTGTTGATTCCAGAAATCACGGCTAAGGAAGCAAAAAGTTTGATTGCGGATGGCACCATTCACGGCGGAATGATTCCAAAGATAGAAACCTGCATCGCGGCTGTCGAAAACAATGTTGATGGGGCGGTGATTATTGATGGCCGGGTACCGCACGCCTTGTTGCTGGAATTGTTCACGGAACACGGGGCGGGTACGTTAATCACCGCGGACTAAATATACGCTACAGTCTCGTTAGAAAATCCAACTGCCATTCCATTAACTCGTCGCTCAGGGGAAATTCCTTCAGCGTGCGCCCCTTTAGGATGGCTTTACGGGGTATATCCAGCAGGGTCTGCTGCAGGTCGGCCGCAAGCTTCATTGAGAGCCCGGCTTTCCATACCACGGCG
>Ga0233439_10003624_pt1 | contig 15800 bp, 16 predicted proteins | sample SI_123_September_6_FD_182713 | JGI IMG/M metagenome (GOLD analysis project Ga0233439, IMG submission 182713) | Seawater microbial communities from Saanich Inlet, British Columbia, Canada - SI_123_September2016_100_MG | ecosystem: Environmental > Aquatic > Marine > Inlet | place: Canada: British... | reverse complement strand
CCGACGAAACACGGCGAAATTTGCTGATTGTATGGATAAGCGCAGCGCTTCAATTGTGCATAACAAGCGCGTCCCTGCCAGAACAAAGTCATTATCCTTGTCCCGATGAATGTGACCGTAGAACGGCGCTTAAGTCGAAGCAGATGATAGGTAACAACTGGTAGCAGTAGAGAAATCATCCCAAGTGCGTTGGTGCTAAGTAACCAGGCCGCGATTAAATGCAGTGTCCAGTGATACTAAAGCGATATCGCACCTAGCGATCAGTCATGTTGGAGAGTAACGAATGCAAGGGTATTGTTCAGAGTCCACACGAGAACACCATCACGTTCCCATCTTGATCTCGCACCGCAAAATCTCGTTGACCGTATGTCCTATTGTCAGGCTCAACGAGGATTTCAACATGAGCCGCGACGCATCTGGAATAGAGTTCGTCTACCTCATCCACCATGAAGTTCAGGTTGGCAGAACCAGCAGGCTGCCTGTTGTTTTCACTGTTTTCAGCGATGCAATAGATCAGCACACTCCCGTGTAGTAAGCCAACGACGTCATCGACTTCGAAATCAACAGTGAAACCGAGCAAGTCGACAAAAAATGATTTGGCGGCTTCTATAGAAGAAACGCTAACTATCGGTATGCATTCACTAATTTTCATCAGATATACCCATTATGAATATAGGTTGTGGTCTTCAAAGCGAAGTCGGCATGTCCCCGGTATTTTAGAGGCGCATAAGCCTCAGCTAAGCGGCGAAGACCCTGAGGGTTTAAATGTGATTTGCATTATGCATGGAAGCGCTTGGTCCTAGCCCAAGGTGTAAGGTTTCATTTTTAAGTGATGCGTCTCTCCCAGCAAAAGTAACCCTCACGTTCTTCCACTTTATTACTCAGGTTAAACCCAGCCCTTTCCAATACATGGCTAGACTTATCGTTATCATGCCTTACGAATGCAGTAAATCGAATAAAGCCTGTTTCAATCGCCGAATCAATCATTGCTAAAACGGCGTTTGTAATATTGCCCGGATGATTGGAGTCTGCCCAGTACCCTATCTCTGCATTATCTAATTCAGCTGACTTAATGTCGATTGCGCCAACAATCCCAAATTGATCATCAATGATAAAAAAGACGAAATGCGTGTTCAGCTTCCATCCAGCAGTGGCCCACGCCAAAAATTCATCTGCATCTGATAGGGTGTAACGAGCACCCTTGAGTCGTGCTTGAAATAGATTCCGATAGACAATTGATTGATTGCATATCGAGGTAACACGTGCTCGAACAGAGGGAAAACTAGATATACAGTCGGCTCGCGTTAAGTGCAGCTTTCTCTCATTGAAGTGGTTCTTGAGAGTAACCCTATCTGGAAAATGCATATCGTTCATGCCGCGAGTGACGCGTCATGCGGCAAACTCAGGTGCGCCCAGCGCATCAGTTGCGTTATCGATAAAGAGGAATGAATGACAGTCAACTGTTATTTCTCCAGCTTGCACAGTTTGTTAGCGTGCTTTTATGATAAATGTCAGCACTTATGATTCGAGCCTATTTATGATTTTGCTTGCTTGACACGAGTAACTGTTCTGCAAGATCAGTGATTACCCATTCCTCACCAATGCGTTCGTCATGAAAGTGGCTCGTGACCATGTCGCGCCATACAATATTTAGCCCGCTAGCAGGAAAACCTTTGAATTTTCCTTTGTGCGTGCCTCGAAATGTCCTTTGCCACGCCACTCTATCTTCACCCTCAACAAGTATTTCTACATCTATTTGTATGTCAGGAAAGCTCTTCTGAAGCTCACTCAGGATATCACGTACTAGTTTATGACCCCCTTTGAAGACACGATCAGTGATGTGTGCCTTGTAGTCGGGAGTGAAAAAGTCTCCAATAGCATTCAGGTCACCATCAGATATCAAAACTCTATTAACTTCTTCAATAATTTGCGCTAGTGATCTCCCCATACGCCACCTATCTACTTTTTGAACGTGATTCTCGGCTACGCTCCAATATACAGATGCGCCCGAGTATTTGATCAGTTTGCTGCAAAAATACGTCTTAAACGCCGTGTTATTTGCCATCCTGATAATGAGTGCTGGCTTTTCCAAACCTGAATCTAGGTGCGTTCTGACTCAACGGAAGCCTCCCTCCAGAAGTAGGGTACCATAGCACTCCAGATACCATCGCCTTTTCGGCGGTGATAGACTGCCGCTGAAATATGCAAAAAGATTAGAAGATAGCTTGTCTGCACAAAAAACTCGTGCGCCACGAGTGCAATATGCATTTCTGTACCATCCTTGATACCCGACCAATACATTCCACCAATGACCAAACCTGTGACTGCAATCATTGCTAGGCTTGTGTACATGCCGAGATGAACGGACTGTGCCATCAGCATTTCTATTCGTGGTGTGTCACTTGGCAACACAGTAGGCCGGGTTAAGCGCATGTATAGGAATCGCGCAAACAATAGCGCAAGGAAAACAGAAGCGAATATCATTTCGTTCTGAAGGAGAGAGAAGTCCTCTAGCTCATCAAGTTCATCGATCTGTTTTGTTATGGCGTAGGCAAAAACACCGATAAAGCCCCAATGCAACACGACGGCTATTGGGCTATGTGAGCCGATTGTTTGTTGTTGATCGACTGTTCGCTCTTCCGAGGGGGCGGTCACAGTTTGTCTCCCGACTGTCGCCGCGGTGAAGTTCTAGCGTAGTTCGCGAGCGAGGTCGTAGGCGCAAAACACACAGTTAGATTCCTCTTCTCATATATATCTAATCACTGTCCAATCACTATCCGATACTGAACTATGAAAGCCACATATACAACAACGGTTGAGGCTGCTGCAAATTACTCATACCTCCGATTTTTGATCAATGGTAATGAATTTTCTAGCGACTCGAAAATTATTGGATAGACCATCTCCGAAGACGCTGTCATAAATCCTATTGCAGGACTCTCTATAGTAGGTGCCGCCTAAACACATGGCAAAAGGTGTTCGGATAGAATCCGTATCTTTTATTTATTCCTCGCCCGACAAGTGTGGTCTGGAAGAAGTGGTGTGTACTTATGAAAGCGATTTAAGTGACGTGACCAATGCATTGCCTTGTTAGCTTTCGATGTTAAGGTCCCGTGGCCATATAAAGTAGTCTCCGAACCTTTTGCTGCGCTTAGCTTCGCCACCAATATCATTCCCGTGAGTTGTCAGCGAATATATATCACCGGCTGCTTCAAGGAAGCCGAGGTCCACTAGTTTAGATAGAAATTCAGGTGTCTTAAGACCAAGCTTCCTAGCGAGTTTTGAAGAAGATAGTTTGGTTTTCATGTTTTCTGCGGAAGAATTGTTTTTTATTCCAGGTTCTACTTTTTTCAAGGAAGTGCGAATCTCATCGCTAATGCTTATGATTCTTTCAGCTTCTTCATACGTTTCTTTATACATTTGGGCGTCATCATCCCTTGAAATATAAACACCCATCGCATTACTGTTTACCTGACTGAACTCATAGAGATTTAGGCTGGTAATAATGCATTCTTTTTCACTAATGTAGCCTTTCGCATGTAAGTTTTCGCAGAAGCTTGTACGAACGAAAGTAAGTTCTTTTAGCCAGTTGATTTCCTCGGGCTGTAATTTGCTCTTTCCGTAAACGATACGTACATCAATTTTTAGTCTGTTTTTATCTTCTAGCAACACTTTGATAGGATCATTTATCTTTAATAATGGGCTGATGAGAATTAACTGATCAGAGGCATTCTTGAGAAGTTCTTCAAGATAATAATTTGTCGCTCTTGTATTTAAAAATTTTGCCACGTTCTTTTTTCCCACCTTCTAAAAATGTTCACGCCTCAATAGACTGCTCATTTTTGCTGCTTCTGGAACCATAGGTATCAAGTAAATTGACCTGTTAGGTTTCTATATGATTTCAGAGGAGTCTCTATAAATCTGATGGCTGATTTTTTCCATCACATCTAACGATAGTAAAGAGAGAAAGCAATAAGCATGCCGTTTTCGGCATTTCTTTAGTTTTCAGAGGGATAACAATTAACGCAACATTGCGAGAGAAGAGGTTGTAAATAAAGTCGACGAAATATCGCTAGATTTGAATGCTTTGCCTATCGAACATCATCACTGTAACTAACAGATTGCTATCGTGTTAGGGTGCCGCGGTGTGACCAAGGTAAACGGGTGTGTTGTGACGAGGCATTAGAAGGTTAATCATTCACGCAAAAAAAAATCTGCCAGATGTTCGCACACGTGGCAGATTCTTTTATGAAAGAATGTCAGCGATATTTAGCCGAACTCTGAGATCACGCCTGAAATAGATTCTTTTGCGTCACCAAATAACATTCTTGTGTTCTCACCGAAGAAGAGGGGATTATCGACTCCGGAGAAGCCGGAGGCCATTGACCGTTTGAGTACGAACACGGTACGGGCTTTATCCACATTAATGATCGGCATACCGTAGATCGGACTATCTTCATCTTCACGCGCACTTGGGTTAACAACGTCGTTCGCGCCAATGATAATGGCAACGTCTACATTCTCGATTCTAGGATTGATGTCATCCATTTCGACGAGCTGCTCATAGGGGACGTCAGCTTCGGCTAGTAAGACGTTCATGTGGCCAGGCATTCGACCCGCGACGGGGTGAATGGCATAACTGACCTCAGCGCCGTTGGCTTCTAATATCTCACCGAGTTCTTTCACGACGTGTTGCGCTTGTGCAACTGCCATGCCGTACCCAGGTACGAAACAGACATTACCTGCAGCTTCAAGAATGTAGTAGGCATCCTCTACGCTAATAGGCTTAACTTCACCTTCGATCGCTTTTCCTTGTTTAACCGCACCAAAACCAGAGAACAGTACGTTAGCCAGTGATCGGTTCATTGCCTTACACATAATGTTTGTCAGGATAATACCGCTAGCGCCAACCAGAGAACCGGCAACGATTAGGATGTTGTTGTTGATTGCGAATCCGGCTGCACAGGCTGCGATGCCTGAATAGCTGTTCAGCAGCGAGATCACAACCGGCATATCTGCACCGCCAATTGGAATCACGGCCATCACACCGAGTAACAGGGACAATCCCAGTACTGCATAGAACCAGACTGAATCAGGTGATGGGTCATTTGCCAGCATGACACCAGAGCCAATCAGACCGATAAGTATCAGGCTATTAACGATACGCTGCCCTGAGAAAACAATTGCGGCACTGCTGATGCGTTCACTTAACTTGCCGTAGGCCAAGAGACTACCCGTTAGCGTAAGTCCACCGATAAGGATTGCCAAGATAACTGTGACTGCAGTGAAGGTTGAAACTTCAGCATTGTAGAGTGTGGCCCAGCCAACTAGCAGACTGGCGCCGCCGCCAGAGCCGTTAAACAGGGCTACCATTTCTGGCATTGAGGTCATTTCAACTAGTCGTGCGGCGAGCGCACCGACGATAGAGCCGATCAAAATACCGACGACAATCATCTCAAAAGAAGCAATCTGGTGAGCCGTTAAGCCGGCTATAACAGCGATCAACATGCCGATCGAAGAAAAGAAGTTGCCTTTTCTTGCTGTGGCAGGTGAACCGAGCATTTTCAGGCCAAAAATAAAAAGTGCCGCTGAAACAATGTAGGAAAAGTTTGCGATGAGTTCAATCGTAGTCATTTTTTGCCCCCACTTTTGCTTTTGAACATTGCCAACATTCGGTCAGTAACCAAGTAGCCGCCGACGACGTTGATGGTTGCAAAGGCCACGGCTGCAGTACCTAAGTAGGTAGCCATCTCGCCGCCAACCGCGTGGGCTGCACCGGCAGATAAGAACGCACCGGCGAGTGTGATACCGGAGATAGCGTTCGCGCCGGACATCAAGGGGGTATGCAAGGTTGCTGGCACCTTGGAAATCAGTTCAAAGCCGAGAAAAATCGACAGAACCAGGATAAAGGTTAGAAATACAACTTCTAATTCCATTGTTTTGTTAGCCTCCTGCCTGGCTTCTGATGTTTTTGATTGCTTCGTTTACAACGGCGCCATCGTGAGTGATTAAGCACCCTTGAATGATGTCGTCCTCAAGATTGAGATCGAAGTGTTTGTCTTCTTCTTGCCAATACTCATTGATGAGGTTAAACAAGTTGGAAGAGTACATTTGGCTAGCGTCTCGGGGTACTTCTGATGGCAGATTTGAGTTGCCAATAATTGAAACACCGTTGATGTCGGTGACTTGGTCAGGTACCGATCCTTCAACGTTGCCACCCGAGTCGACGGCCATGTCAACGATAATACCGCCAGGCTTCATGGCTTCGACCATGTCGCGAGTGATAATCCGTGGCGCAGGGCGGCCAAAAAGCTGTGCCGTGGTGATGACAATGTCTGACTGGCTAATAATGTCTTTCATACCGAGGCGTTGCATCTCTAACTGTTCAGCGGTGAGCTCTTTGGCATAACCACCTTCAGTTTGCCCTGTTTCACCTAGGTCGATGTGCACGAACTTGGCACCCACCGACTGAACTTGCTCTGCTACAACGGGTCGTGTATCAAACGCTTCAACCTTAGCACCAAGACGCTTGGCGGTTGCAATCGCCTGTAGTCCGGCAACGCCAGCGCCAATCACAAATACCCGTGAAGGACTGAGGGTGCCGGCCGGTGTCATCATCATGGGCAAAATTCTGTCCAGCTGTTTCGCTGCCAGCATGACCATGACATAACCCGCGAGGTTTGCCTGTGAACTCAGCGCATCCATTTTTTGAGCACGCGTGGTTCTGGGAATCATTTCCATGCTAATTGCGCTAACACCTTTGGCGGCCATCGCATCGACAAGTTCATGCTCGTTGTATGGGTCGAGATAGCTGATGTGAATGCAGCCTTTCTTCAGGCCGTCGATATCTTCAAGGGTCGGTTTGCGAACCCTCAAAACGATATCGCCTGCGGCCATCAAGGCAGCTCGGTCTTCTACAACCTTAGCGCCGGCTTCTTCATATTGAGCATCCTGAAATCCAGCGTGGTCACCTAGACCCTTTTCAACCTGGATATCAAACCCGGCTTTCGTGAGTTTCTTAACGGAATCCGGAATCAGCGCGACTCGTTTTTCAAGTCCATGCGTCTCCGAGGGAACAGCTATTTGCATAAACAACCCCATGTTGGTGTTTTAGTCTGTTGTGTTTGTCGCGGCGCAACATATCACGATAAGCCGAAACTATCTAATTTCATTTATTTATAAGGACCGAACTTTTTTCACGCCGATATTGCGTGGTCTATGACAAGTTCGCTGCCGTTGACATATCGTGATTCATCGGACGCAAGAAATAGCACGCCGTCGGCAATATCGGTAGGTTTACCGAGTAATCCCCCGGGTACTGCGTTAGTGGCAAGCTGTTCTACGTCTACTTGATTTTCACCATCAGTGGGGACACCCATTTTATCCCAAATTGCCGTGTGAATAATGCCCGGGTGAACTGAATTGACGCGCACCTTGATACCCTCGGCGATACATTCTTTCGCGACTGATTTACTGAGCAGCCTGACGCCGCCTTTTGTCATCGCGTAGGCTGACAAACCAGGCGAGGCTTTCAGACCAGCAACCGAAGACAAATTGATGACAGAGCCACCCTCGGTTTTTGCAATCATTGGGATGCCATATTTAAGTCCCAAAAACACACCATCAAGGTTGATGCTGTTCTGTAGTTGGTATTCATCCATCGTCATCTCGAAGATAGACTTTCGTATTGCGATACCTGCATTGTTCACTAGAATATCGAGCCGCCCATGTAACCGATCAATGTCAGCCAGTACAGATTGCCATTGGCCTTCGCTGGTAACATCCTGCTGGATAAAATTGGCGGTGTAACCCTTTGCTCTGAATGCTGCTGCTGTTTCCTGGCCGGTATGGTCTTCAATGTCAGTGATCACCACCTTCGCACCTTCACTGGCAAGCCGCTCAGCGCATGCGCGGCCAATGCCCATGGCGGCTCCGGTGATTAATGCGACCCTGTCATCTAATCTACCCATAGCACTTAACCTCCATTCGTGTGATTGATTCGTGTGATTCAGACGTCGATAGTGCCTAAATCTTCTTGGGAAAAAAAGACTTCGCAGCGCTGAGAGGCATATAAAAAGTGGTTTTTGTGTAAGACCTATTTAGGTAGTGCATCTTTAATCGCGGGGTGGGACTTCCACTCTGCTTCTGGCGCTTGGTGACCAGTCTGAGGTACGAACTCAGAGATAGAAGGCGTGCCGGCTTGGGTATGAATATACCGGCCACAGTTCGGAAAAATCCGTTTTATCTTGATGATTACTGTCCCAATGGCACCTTCAAAGGCGTTGCAGTCACTGTCTTGGGTAGAAACGGTTGCCTCACCGTGTATTCGGATCCGCCATGGTTTTGTATGGTCGATGAACAATAAGGCAATTTTGCCGTTGTCCTTGATATTGCCCAGCGAGCGAAACATGCCATTGCCGTCATAGATAGGCAGGCGCAATTCTGTATCGTTTTCGATGAAGACAAACCCTTTGTTGCCACCTTTATAGGAAACATCCGGCCAGCCGTCCTGATCGACAGTTGCCAGCCATACCGTGGACTGGGCAGAAATCAATTCAATATCTTCTTCTGTTAGCGCGTTATGCAGGGTTAAACCCGCCAGTCGATCAGCTAGGCGGCGACTGTCAAACTCGTCTTGAAGTGCCCTCGCGCCTTTGCCATAGAGCGTGCTCGGTTGTGTTGCCGTGTTACCGGGCGTATTTGCTTCAGAATTTTTCATGCGGGTATGTATCCGGTGATAAATGTGGGCCTAGAAAGAAGTTCATCAATCATGCCTATTCCATCTCATTTAGACCAGTGGTCTGTTGTACCTGTAGGCATTGAATTGATATAAGGTGCCACGGGAACCATTGCCTTTAATCGCGAATAACGAAAAGTGAGTAAATAGAGATGAGTTGGGAAAATGAGGCCGAAGAAATAGCACTGAGACGTGAACTCTCGCGTCAACAGGGTGGCGAGGAGGGCATTGCCCTTCAGCACGCCAAAGGTCGGCTAACCATTAGAGAGCGTATCGATGCGCTGGTGGAAGCGGAAAGCTTTGAGGAGCATGGCGAAGGTGCTGGTTTTGCAGAAAAAGATGAAACCGGTGCCATTAGCGCGTTTTCACCCGCCAACTACGTTATAGGATTCGGTGAAGTCAACGGTAACCGAATTGCTGTCGGTGGTGAGGACTTCACATTAAAGGGTGGGTCACCCAACGCAGCAGGCCTGAGAAAAAGTGTCTACGCTGAGGAATTGGCGGTTCAGTATCGAGTGCCGCTGGTAAGAATGCTCGAAGGTGGCGGTGGCAGTGTCGCGGGTTCCGGTGGCAAGCGGCCACAGACCGTGGGATCACCCGTTAATGCTGAACCTAGGTTCAAGATTATTGCTCAGGCGATGAATACCGTGCCCGTAGTATCAGGCGCGATGGGCCCCGTTGCAGGTTTTCCCGCCGGCAGATTAGTCGCCTCGCATTTTTCCGTGATGGTCAAGGAGATTTCTCAGGTATTGGTTGCCGGTCCTGCGGTCGTTGAGCGCGCCCTCGGTGTCTCGATGACCAAGGAGCAACTGGGCGGCTGGCGGGTACATACCCGAAGCGGCATTGTGAACAATGTTGCTGATACAGAAGAAGATGCATTTGATCAGATCCGCGAGTTCCTGAGTTATATGCCGCAGAATGTCTGGGAACTACCGGAGCGATTCCACAGCGAGGATGATCCGAATCGCGCAGATGAGGCGCTGCTGGATATTGTGCCGAAAGACAGCCGGATACCGTTTGAGATGCGCGATTTGATTCGTCATGTGGTTGATGACGGGCACTTTTTCGAAATTTCACCCTTCTACGGTCAGGGTCAGATCACTGGTTTTGCGAGGCTCGATGGCGCCGTGGTGGGGATCATTGCAAATGACTGTAAACACTTTGCTGGTGCCATGACCGCAACGGGTTCGCAAAAGGCCAAGCGCATGATGGAACTGTGCGACACATTTCATATTCCTATCGTCAACTTTCTGGATGAACCCGGATTTATGATAGGCCCAGATGCGGAGCATGAGGGTACAATACGATATGGTATGAGTGCTATTGCAGCGGCTGTGCAATCGACAGTGCCCTGGGCGACCATCGCCATTCACAAATCCTTCGGGGTTGCTTCGGCGGCGCACTATGCCCCTAACAACTATAAATTGGCTTGGCCTTCCTGGGAAATGGGTCCTTTGCCAGTCGAAGGGGGTGTCGCGGTCGCATTCCACAAAGAGATTGCAGCGGCGCCTGATCCAGAAGCAAAAAGGCGTGAGTTGGAGTTGAAGCTCATGGCAAATAGATCACCGTTCCCGATGATGGAAAGTTTTGCGGTTCACGAGTTGATAGATCCGCGAGAGACCCGATCGAGGCTCTGTCAGTGGATAGATTGGATTGAGCCACTACTGGCTGAGCTCAAGGGGCCGGTAACCTGGGGAATGAGACCGTGAGGATGCCGACGATGTGTTTATTTTGGGGTTTTTCCTTTGACTAAGTGTACGCATAGGCTAGTTAACATTGTCGTAACGTTAAAGCAGACGCTTCAGGGTTGCTTGCTGATGGCGGCATTGATGCTGGCAACAGGCTCTGGCGCTGCTCAAAGCGTCTCAACTATCGATTTTAGTGAGGCCAATGTAAAAGCTGAGCTGCTCAGTGAAATGCAGACGGTGCAAGCCGGCACGACGGTTTGGGTCTTTTTAAAGCAAACGATACGTGAAGGCTGGCACACTTATTGGCGCAACCCGGGTGATTCTGGCGCACCAACAAAATTACTTTGGGATCTGCCGCCGGGGTTTGAAGCGGGGGAGATCCAGTGGCCTTATCCTGAGCGAACGCCCTATGGCCCGCTAATGAATTACGGGTACGAGGGAGAGGTGCTTTTTCCTGTTCAGATCAAAATTCCTGAGGGTTTCAAAGGTTCAGAAGTTTTGCTCAAGGCCAAAGGGCAATGGCTGGTTTGTGCTGATATCTGTATTCCGGAAGATGCCGATCTGGCGTTAACTATTCCTGTCGGATCACCGACGATTGATCCGGCATTGGTCGATGAAATCGAGCTTGTTCGCCGAAAGGTTCCACAACCATTGGGGGTGTCTACCCGGTTCCGAGTCAACGCAACCGATGATGAAGGTGTCGGCACAGTGACGATCGAAATCGACATGCCTGCGCTGGTGCCTGAGCGCATAAAATCGATCAGCTATTTTCCTTATATCGAAGGCGTGATTGACAATCCCGCGGAACAGTTAGTGCATGTCGATAATAAAGGCATCCAGCTCACCCTGGTGACTGGCTGGGACTTCGGCCCGCAGAGCGCTTTCGAAGGCATTATTGTAGTGACTGAGGATGCCGGCGAAGAATTGGTGAATGCTTTCTCATTTGATCCTGTCAAAGCCGGTGCAAACGGCGCTAATCTGGTGAAGGCGTCGAAAACAGCGAGCGATACAAACCTATTGACGGCGATACTGTTTGCGTTGATTGGCGGCATGATACTGAACCTGATGCCCTGCGTGTTTCCAGTACTGTCAATTAAGGTATTGTCGTTGGTTCAGCAGAGCGGTGCGGGTCCTGGACACGTTCGTTTGCATGGGTGGGTGTATACCATCGGCGTAGTGTTAAGCTTTCTCGCTATCGCAGTAATCTTAATTTTGCTTCGTACCGGCGGCGCGCAGATAGGCTGGGGATTCCAGCTACAGTCGCCGATTGTGATCTCGCTGCTGATCTATCTGTTTTTTCTCATCGGGCTAAGTCTTTCAGGTTATTTTGAAGTGGGCGGTGCTCTGATGAATGTTGGACAGTCGCTTGCGAACAAGGAGGGTTTGTCGGGTTCATTCTTTACCGGGGTGTTGGCAACACTTGTCGCTGCGCCATGCACAGCGCCTTTTATGGCTTCTGCCATCGGTTTTGCCTTGACCCAACCGAGTTATGTCGCGTTGTTGGTTTTTGCGTCCCTAGGGTTGGGTATGGCCTTGCCTTATCTGGCGCTTTGTTACACACCTTGGTTACTGAGGCGAATGCCGCGCCCGGGAGACTGGATGGTCCGATTCAAGGAGTTCCTCGCATTCCCCATGTTCGCCACGGTCATCTGGTTGATGTGGGTGCTTGGTTTTCAGGTTGATAGCAGTGGCGTCACTGCTGTGTTGATTGGGCTGCTGCTCATTACTTTTGCGGTATGGCTCCTAAGGAGTAATAAAGGTTCTCCTGCTCGCAGGCGTGTGGTTTGGTTAATGACATTGATGCTGCTTTCTGCCGCGATTTACTTGCCACTTCAGTTGGCTGGGCAGACGGTTGGTGCGGATCAAACAGACGGCGCTTCAGCTATTAGGCAGGCACAATCTCGCGGGTCTTACATGGGTCCCGACGCCGAAACATATACCGCTGAACGACTCATGGCGTTAAGAAAAGAAGGTCCGGTGTTTATCAATTTTACCGCTGCATGGTGCATCACTTGCCAGGTAAATGAGGTCGTTGCGTTAAACAAGGCATCAACGGCAAAGTTGTTTAGCGATCATAACGTGGCTTACTTGAAGGGTGACTGGACTAATGAAGATCCGGCGATCACTAAAAAGCTTGAACAATACGGTCGCAGCGGGGTGCCTTTGTATTTGCTTTACGGCCCTGGCACAGAAGCACAATCAGCGACTATTTTGCCGCAGGTTTTGACCGAGGCGGTTGTTGAAGCGCACGTGTTAAAGATCTAGCGGGCTAGCCGTTGATAAGTACACTCTCGAACACAACTTCTACCGCTGCCGCGAGCACCCAGGTGAGCGGTGGAAGTAAACCGAAGATCACCAGGCGTCGAATGTGAGCTTCAATGGGCCACTCCCAGATGTTTTTCACCCTATCCTCGTAGTACATCAGGTCAGCCGGGGTAAAGTCTTTTAGCTGAGCACCAAAATGGCTTTGACCCACGCCACTAAAATCGCCCTTGAGTGCTTGTCTGATCTGCGTGATCTCAATCTGTTTGGCGACGGCTATCCGCGCGCGCAAAATAAACAGCGGCACCATGGATACCACAATCATCGCGGCGAGAAATAAGGCTGCGAGTGAGCCGCCTTGAAATATGCGACGCTGAAGCGAGGGGAAGGGGACAATTTGGTAAATCAACATGCCGCAGGAGGTTGCGACTAGACTGACAACCAGGAATCTAATTAATGGGTTGGAGAGTGCGTTGTTGAGTTCCGTTGTCATCAAATCGACTTGAAAATTCTTCGCAACGCGACGAAAGACCATCACTTGCCGCAAACAAAATGCAACGAGATGAACTTCGATCACGGTGTAAAACAGAATGGCTAAGCATACCGCGATGGATGCTGGGGAGATCAATTCTGACAGGCTAATGGTTTCGTTTAGATCAAATTTGATCTGCGACCGGATACGCTGCAAACCGATCACGCAACCGATAATTAATTCTAACCAGGCCATTTTTTTGCCGGCACCAATTGACTCAAGATACGAGGTGTCAATTTTATCGGCTTGAATTAATAGCCGAAGGTCGTTGCTCGCACCTCTTGACAGCTGCAACAAGAACATAAGCGCCAACGCAAAAGCTAATGGAAATGCGGCCCCTTGAAATGGCAGACGGGGTGCCATGGCATTGAATTCGTAGAATGGCAAGAAAATCAGACAAGCGATGATGCCGATAGCAACCGATGGGATTTCGGTTTGATCTATCCAGCGCAGCCAGGGCAAATGGGTTAGCGGGTTAGTTGGTCTTTCTACCACAGAATTACCGTGCCTCCAGCCGATAAAGTATCGCGTTAGGAAAGTCTTCACTTGCTTCAAGCTCATACTTTGTTCGGTATGCTTCAAGCACGGTTTTTAGCTCATCGTCGTCATCGACTTTGATCGCTGTTAATTCGTAAATTGTCTCAGCGATGCGTAATCGCACGGCAGAGTTCTGAGCAATTTTACGTGTCCATTTAGATTCACTACCTTTCCCGGCGGCCACGTAATAGCCTCGATCCACCCCCACACCCCAGATGTTCACGCTATAAGGGCCGTTAACCTCAAGTTGAACGACCTCGCTAGCATTCAATGCTGACCAGGATGAAGGATAGGTGGCAACGTTGCCGCTCAACTCACCTCCAGGCATAGGGCCAATGGGTTCGCACGCGGAAATAGCCAGTAGGAAAACAAAAAGTAGTAGCGTCTTGCCATGAGTCTGGGTTTGCATAAGTCTAACGACTCAGAATTCGAATGGACCCATACTAAGGCCCATCAGCAGAAAAGCAACTACAGCTTGGTCGTGTTAAAAGGGAGGCTATCGATTTCAAATCTGTCAGCCCGTATGATGTGTGCTACTTGCGTTTCCGTCATCTGGAGGAAGATTTATTGTGAAACAAGATGAAACAAATGAAATAAGCCCATCTCGCCCGCTGCCATCGTCAGATCTGGTGCCGGTGATTGATCTAGTGTGGGCGGAAGCGCATCCAGAATCTCTTGGTGGGCTGGACATCGCCTGCAGAAACCATGGCTTTTTTCTGCTGAAAAATCATGGAATGGATCGCCAAATCGACGCCATGTGGCAAAAGTCTGCAGCTTTTTTTCGCCAGCCTTCTGAAGTTAAGCAGCGTACGATGCGAACCGAAACGCAACCGCTCGGATATTATGATCGAGAGTTGACCAAACGTAAGCGTGACTTGAAGGAAGTGTTTGATTTTCGGGAAGTCAAAACCGCGGGAAGAGACCTGAATCAGTGGCCGAAGCATGACAACGAGTTTCAACCGGTAATGTCATCTTTTTTTACGGCGGCGTCAGAGGTCGCAGCCAGAACCTTACAGGTTGTTTATCACGCGCTCTATCAGAGCGGAGACATTTCGGGATTGCCCAGAGGATCAGCTCAGACCAGTAACGCTCGCCTGAATTTTTATCCCCTGCACGACCCACTCGATTCCAAGAACAAAGCATCCGTGGCAGAGCTAGGAGACATGGCCCTGCATCACCACACAGACCCTGGCATATTGACCCTGTTGTTACAGGATATGACTGGCGGTCTTCAAGCGCGCACGCGCCAGGGCCATTGGATAGATATAGTGCCTGAGGAAAATACGATCGTCGTTAACCTTGGCGACATGATGCAGGTGTGGACCAATGATAGTTATACAGCGGCTGTTCATCGTGTGTTGGCGCCTGCCGAGAGAACCGCTGAAAGATTCAGTACACCATTTTTCTATTCACCAGAGAAGGATGCCCGAATTGCACCGCTCGAGGCGCTTTCTGATAAACCACCGGTTTATCGGGCATTTACTTGGCGAGAGTATATTCAGGGTAGGATAGACGACAATTTCACCGATCTGGGTGAGGAAGATATTCAAATTGCCCATTATAAAGTCGGCCCAAACGGTGGCGCGTCTTGATGTCAGCGCTTGGCAGCCTCGAAGGCGTACTGTTCGATCTTGACGGTACACTGGCGGACAGCCGTCTTGATTTTTCGGCGATGTGTGTCGAAGCGAATCTGCCCGTGGGTACGCCACTGCTTGAGTACCTTACGGCGCTCGGAGATTGCGAGGAATCTCGAAACCTGCGATCGATCATAGAACGCCATGAAATGACAGGAGCCGAACGCGCAACGTGGATTGACGGTGCCGAGGCTTTGGTGCACCAGTTATTTGACGCAGGTGTTCCCATGGCGATTGTCACGCGTAACATGCGCAGTGCCGCAGAGCATACTGTCGCGAAACTCGACATCCCGGTTTCTTTGTTAGTTACGAGAGAAGACTGCCTACCAAAGCCGGATCCCGAAGGTTTGTTAATGGTGGCAGAGCGCTGGGATATTCCGGCGGCAGCGCTCGCTTACGTTGGAGACTAT